>Ga0209292_1000743_pt1 | contig 41702 bp, 30 predicted proteins | sample GOMGulsemesocosm_2_FD_184634 | JGI IMG/M metagenome (GOLD analysis project Ga0209292, IMG submission 184634) | Methane-oxidizing microbial communities from mesocosms in the Gulf of Mexico - GOM9C Gulf of Mexico (SPAdes) (version 2) | ecosystem: Environmental > Aquatic > Marine > Cold seeps...
GATACTCGTCTGCTGGCTCCCCAATTTTGATGGAATTGTACTGACTAAATTTCCATTTGTATCCCCAGATATGGCACTCGTTGTATCATTTCCAAGCATACTTACTTGTCCTGAAAAATTATAATTTCCAACAGATAGATTCCCATTCAAATGATTGCTTAGGTCTAATGCTTCATCACCAAAAGACTCTACACAATTTAGAATTCCATCATTATCATTATCTATATCAATATTATCAATAATTCCGTCATTATCTACATCACTAGGACAGATACTCACAGGAATTTCTACCGATTCTAAGCTCAAACCAGAACAGGTCATAAATCCTACCAATTTATACAAACCAGATTTAAACGGACTCTCCAATGAAGGCGTAATACTTCCACTGATTACCCCAGTAGGAATAAATCCAGTCCCATCATCATAATACCACTCTATACTATCAAAACTACCCATATTAGCCGCTTCCAAGGTGATATTAGGAATACAAATCCCTTTGGAAGTAAATGCAGTATCAAAGTCGATTTCAGGAGCTGTAGGGAAGCCCGAATAAAAACTTCCAGAAGTAGCCGCACCATTGTAATTAAAATAAGCACAATACAGTTCGTCTGAACTTTGAACAGAAATGTCATCCGTCAAATTCATCACTTTATAGGTTACATAATCCGAATTCCCAGTAACATTATTAGGCCCTGAGGTATTAAAATTAGCAATAGGACTGTTATTAATGGTTACGACAGCACCTTGTTTGGTCACAATGGTAATACCACCTTCATAAATCGTATTTCCAATTTTTTCTATACTTGCAATATGATCCAAATTACCTCTCGTTTCACAGCTTAATGGCGGCACAAAAAACAGTCCTTGATTGGCTTCTGAATTGGTGGCACCCACTCCTTGGTATGCAAATACTCCTTGAGAGGTTTCCACATACATATTTCCTGAGGCATTAAAAGAAGCTCCTTCTATCAAGTGATAATCCCCTGCATTTATAACAATTCCCGTAGCCACCCCATTGATACTAATCGTTGTATTATCCATGTGTCCCACTAACAATACATTTTCCCAATTGTCATTTCCATCTCCTTTTACAAAAATATATTCTGTACCTATTTTTGAAGCATCCACAATTTGATCCATTCCATAATCTCTTCCTGAACCGTCATGAAAACTCCCATTGGCAGATCCACAATTGACAACAATGGGTTTGGAGGCACTTATCAAAGCTCCAATTAAACCATCGCGGTTGATGCTGTTTTCACTACTATTTGTAGCCATGGTATAACTATCTCCTTTGTTTAAAAGCACAGAAACAGGGGTAGTTCCTGTATAATTTTTAATAGCCAGACCTGCAGGTAAATCACTAAAAGAAACTTGTGTATTATCATCCGTTGCCATTATAGAAACAAAATTCAAATAATTATCTGTTGCATTTTGATTGGTAAAACTCCCCACACGAAACTCAGTTCCAGGGGCAGACAAACCTTTACTCACAAGTGCACCTGCTTGTGCTCCAGTTCCTGCAATCATTCTTACAGATACATAAATAGGCGCTGCAGCTTCTATGATATATCCCTTGTCAGAAATGACACGACTACTCAAATTTGCCGAAATAAAAAGTTGCGTATTTCCTGTACCAATATAAATTTCTTGAGGACTCGATTTAGACACCAAACCAGTAATATCCATCGCTGTGGTTTGCCCCACCTGAGTGATGGTAAAAGAAACATCAGAATTTGATGGCGTAGATAAGTAAAAATATTGTGCCTCCGGATTGGCATTCCCATTTACCGCACTTGTTAAAGGCGGGATGTAATGTGTTTTACTTAACTGTGCGTAATTAGAAACTGCAGTTAAGGATAATAGTAAAAATAAAAAGATATTCTTTATAGAAGAAAAAAACACGGATACTAGAATTTAAAAAATTGAGATAAAAAGATCTTACCTCTCAAAAATAAGCTAAATTAATGAAGAACAAGGGAGATTCGTACGAAAGTAACTAATAAATGTACAAAATACGCTAAATCACTATAAAAACGAAGCTTTCAAATAAGCTGTTTTTAAACTTTTTTTTCAAACAAGGTTTATTATATTTGAATATAACATTATGGCATGATCCATGTCTTTATAAAATTAGAAAAACAAAATACTATGAAAAACATAAAAACTATCAGTTTAATACTCGCACTACCTATTGTGCTATTTAGCTTTGCACAATGCGCTAGTAACAAACCTTATAAACTTCAAAAAACGGCTCCATTTATTGTGAAACAAGCGGTCAGTCAAAATTATTTAGGAGGAAGACAAGGAAACAAAGGAGAGCAGTTAACCATAACTATAAGTGCAAAAGACATCCTTTTAGACAGTCTGTTTTACAAAAACAGAAAACTAAAACTACACAAAAATGAAGAAGGGAACTACACGGCAAAACTACGCTTATCTGTAGGAAAACAACATACTATGCATGAAAACCCAGTGGAGGAATACGGTAATAAAGCTCCTGTAATAGCCCCTAAAATCCCCTTCAAAATAAAAGAGAATGAAGCGGTGGTGAGTTATACCAAGGAGGACGTCACGTATTATTACAATATAGGTGCGCTATCCAAAGGGAAGGTGATTATATATCCTTAAACAATAAATTGAATCAACATTTAACCTAATAAGTAACAACTTATAAAGGAATAGAACTTTGCTAAAAGGTAAGGTTTACTACAATTCACACTATAAATGTCGGGTTTAAGTCATAGCAATGCCGTTTATATTACATGTATATACCGTTATAATTAACAAGAACTTTACTTAGCTTTGAAAAAAACTAAAGAGGAATGAATAGTATCGGTAAAAAAATTAGTGCAGCAAGAAAATTAAAGGGGTTAACACAAGAAACCCTTGCTGAATTATCTAAAGTAAATTTACGTACAATCCAACGTATAGAAAACAATGAAAGTACGGCAAGAGGAAAGACTTTATTGTTAATTTGCGAGGTTTTAGATATAGATATAGAAGAACTATTGCGAGAACAAGTAACACATGTTGAATCCTTTAATAAAAACAACGTCCATGGTTTTAAACTTGCTTCCAAAGGATCTCGATTTTTAGCTAACATTGTTGAAACACTAATTTACACAGTTACAATTTATATCCCGTATATATTAGCTATTCGAGGATCATTAAAAGGATATCTAAATGGAAACAATTCTCCTACATTTGAATTTGCCGCAGTTTTTGGATTAATTGTTGGGGCCATCTGTTATCCACTTTTTACAGGGAATTTAGGCCATCGTATATTTGGATTAAAAGTGATCCATGAAAAAACAGGAGAAGATTTTAATAAAGCTGCCGACGGAGGAATTCGAGAATTAATTAAAGGTGTTTTTAGTTTTTTTATTATTCCTATTATTTGGCTTTTATGGGATGATAAGAATCAAAATCTATACGACAAACTAACAAAAACACTCGTTGTTGAAAAATAATTACACCAACTATTCAAAACACAAAAAAGCAGCCAATCGGCTGCTTTTTTTATATACTATAATTAGATCTCTCTATTGAAACAGCTTCACTATATCATTTCCATTGGCCAATAACATTAAGGCTAATAAAAAGATGATTCCAGCCATTTGCGCATATTCCAAAAACTTATCGTTTGGTTTACGTCCTGTAATCATTTCAAACAGCGTAAATACGACATGTCCTCCATCCAATGCAGGAATTGGTAATAGATTCATAAATCCTAACATGATAGATAAAAATGCGGTAATTTCCCAGAATGCATGCCAAGACCAAGTACTTGGAAATATTTTCCCAATAGAAATAAATCCACCGATACTAGTAGCACCTTTTTTAGTAAACACATAGGTAAACTGGGCCACATAATCCTTCAATTTCCATACGGCTCTACTGGTACCTTCTACAATACTCTCACCGATAGTATAGTCTATATTTTGAGTTGTGATAGCTCCTCCGTTTATTGGATACACCCCAACTTTATGATCTTCTCCTATTGCAACATTTAGAATTTTTAATTCTCCATTACGAGAAATTTGCATATCTACAGCATCTTTTGACGCCAAAATTTCGCGCTTAAATTCATTCCAATATATTATAGAAACACCGTTAACACTAACAATTTTATCTCCTTTTAAAAGACCAGCCTCAGCCGCAGGAGTCCCCTCCACAACTTCGCTTAAAATTGATAAACTACGAGGTTCAAAAGGCTGCATATTTCCTTCCGCCCACATTGTTTTACCAATATCGCTAGGAATAGTAATACTTTTAGTAGTTCCATCTTGTTTTTTCACCTCAATAGAACTCACATCTCTTAAAAACAGGTATTTATTGATATCTGTCACATCTTTAAAAGGCTCCTTGTTTACTGTGGTAATTTTATCTCCATCTTCAAATCCTAATTTATGAAATGTCTCAGTAGTAGAAAACCCATATTTGATATCATCTGTTGCTGAGAAACTACCTCCCCATACAAATACAATCATCATATAAATAAGTCCCCCAAGAATAAAATTCACAATAACACCACCTAGCATAATAATTAAACGTTGCCATGCTGGTTTCGATCTAAATTCCCAAGGTTGTGCCGGTTTTTCCATTGCTTCAGTATCCATACTTTCATCTATCATTCCAGCTATTTTCACATAACCTCCTAATGGAATCCATCCAATACCATATTCTGTACCACCGATTTTCTTTTTAAATATTGAAAATTTATAATCAAAAAATAAATAGAATTTCTCTACCCGTGTTTTAAATAATTTTGCGGGAATAAAATGTCCCAATTCGTGTAACACGATTAAAAATGATAGGCTCAATATAAACTGAGCGGCTTTAATTACTATATCCATAAATACGTTTAAAAACTTTTAAAAAACGTCCAAATGTACGTTTTTAAAAATGGATGCAAAAATATGATTTAACACTGTTAAATGATTTAACAAAGTATTAGTAATAATTAGTTATTTTAGGGTAGTTTTGTACATCTAACTTATCAAATTAAGAAGCTAACAAATACAGGTATCTCATTTAAAACCAAGATAAAATGCCCAAAAACTCTTTAAAAAAATCCATTCCCATTTTAGCCTTTATGGCCTTTTTTTCCATTGGGATGATAGGATTAATATACCTACTACTCACTCCAGAAAAAAAACTTCCTATCTACAGTCCTGCAGATGTAAACCCTAGATTGGTGGATGAAAGCGTTAAGCATGTCCGTAGAAATCATAAAATTGCAGCTTTTAATTTAACAAATCAAAACGGAAAAACAATTAGTCAAAAGGATTATGAGAACAGCATATATATCGCTGATTTCTTTTTTACTCGCTGTCAGACCATTTGCCCAATAATGAGCAACAATATGGGAAGAATACAAACCCATTTTAAAAACAATAAGCAAGTTAAATTCTTATCCCATTCCGTTACTCCAATTATGGATAGTGTTCCTATTTTAAAAGAATATGCTTTAAAACAAGGAGCTATAGATGGTGTATGGAACATTACAACTGGAAAAAAACAACACATTTATGAACTAGCAAGAAAAAGTTACTTTGCCGTTTTAGATGAAGGAGATGGCGGAAAACAGGATTTTATCCATACAGAAAATTTTATTTTAGTCGATAAAAAACGTCAAATTAGAGGTTTTTATGACGGTACTAGTTATGAGGATATCACACGACTAATCAAGGACATAGACCTCCTTCTAAATGAATAATGTTAAATGTGACAATTGTCATACTTTAGAATCATTCTAATTTAGTATATTTGTACTTTATTTAATCTCATTCTAATTGATATGCATACAATTGCAAATTTAAACGTTGGTGAACGCGGAATTATTGAACAGTTTTTGTTTGAGAGTATTCCTCTACAATTATTAGAAATGGGATGCTTGCCAGGTCAGGAAGTGAAACTTATACAATTGGCCCCTTTATACGACCCTTTATATATAAAAGTAAACGGAAGTCACTTAGCGATTAGAAAGGAAACTGCAGCACAAATAAAAATCTCAAAGCTCTAGTTTATGTTACAAAATACGCCGCTTAAAGTGGCTTTAGTAGGAAACCCTAATACGGGTAAAACTTCCTTATTCAATCAATTAACAGGCCTGAAACAAAAAGTAGGGAATTATCCTGGGATTACAGTTGACAAAAAACAAGGTTCCTGCAAAATTACAGATTCACAGTCTGCTATTATATCTGATTTACCTGGAACATATAGTATCAATCCTACCTCCTTAGACGAAACACTTGTTTTAGAAACACTTCTAGATACGGAAAATAAAGATTTTCCAGACGCTGTAATTGTAGTTGCTGAAATAGAGAACTTAAAAAGAAACTTATTATTATTTTCTCAGATTAAAGAATTGAGTATCCCTACGGTATTAGTCATTAACATGGCTGACCAATTAAAACGCAAAGGGATTTCCATAGATATTGATGCTTTAGAAAAAGAGCTCAAGACAACAATTATATTGATTAGCGCTCGTAAAAAACAAGGAATTGACGCGCTTAAAGCTGAGTTATTAAATTACAAAAACTGGGATACCACTCCCCTTTTAAATATAGCCGACAAAATAGATGCTTGTTTTTTTAAACAAGTAAAAGAAGATTTTAAAGATGTTCCTTTATACAAAGCATGGTTATTAATTACCCAGCAAGAATACTGTAGTTTTTTATCTGATGACATGCACAAGCGCATCGACGAGATTAAGAACTCTTGTGACGCTATTAAAAAATTCCAACATAAGGAAACAATCTATCGCTATCAGAGAATTAATGAAATTTTAAAAACAACTTACAAGGTAGATAAAAGTAAAGCTACAGACACACGTTCTAGATTGGATGCTATTTTAACTCACCGTGTCTTTGGTTATGCTATTTTTGCCGGTATATTATTCCTTATTTTTCAATCTATTTTTGATTGGGCAAGTCTCCCAATGGACCTCATAGATCAGTTTTTTGCAGAATTAAGTTCATTTGCAAAAACCAATATGACTCCAGGAGTCTTCACTAATTTAATTGCCGAAGGAATTATTCCTGGAATAGGTGGTGTGGTGATCTTTATTCCACAAATAGCCATCCTCTTTTTATTTATAGCAACTTTAGAAGAAACGGGATATATGAGTCGTGTTGTCTTTTTAATGGATAAAATAATGCGTCGTTTTGGAATGAGTGGTAAAAGTGTCATTCCATTAATTTCTGGGACAGCTTGTTCAATTCCAGCTATTATGGCAGCTAGAAACATTAGTGGATGGAAAGAACGATTAATCACAATTTTAGTCACTCCGTTTACTACGTGTTCTGCAAGAATACCTGTTTATGCCATCATTATTTCTTTAATTATTCCAGATGAAAAAGTACTGGGTATATTTAACTTACAAGGACTTGCTTTATTTGCCTTATACGCCATCGGATTTGCTGCAGCCATAGTTTCAGCGATGTTACTAAACCGTATCTTAAAAATAAAACAACGTTCGTTTTTTATTATTGAGATGCCTAATTATAAGATTCCATCAATAAAAAACTTGGTCATCACTGTCATTGAAAAAACCAAAGCTTTTGTATTTGGAGCTGGTAAAATAATCTTAGCCTTATCTATTATATTATGGTTTTTGGCCTCTAGCGGCCCTGCAGCTTATGACAATGCTGAAACCACCATAAACCAACAATCTGAAAGCGCTCAACTTTCCGATGATGAGTTAGCACACAAAATTGCTTCCTATAAATTAGAAAATTCTTATATAGGTATTATGGGAAAAACCATAGAACCTGTTATCAAACCATTGGGCTACGATTGGAAAATAGGAATTGCATTAATTAGTTCTTTTGCCGCTCGTGAAGTATTCGTAGGAACGCTTGCCACTATTTATAGCGTAGGTGATGATGGAGAAGACACTGCCACCATTAAAGAACGAATGCGTGCTGAAGTACATCCAGAAACAGGTGAAAAAATATTCAATTTTGCTTCCGGAATGTCCCTAATGATGTATTATGTTTTTGCCATGCAATGCATTGGAACACTTGCCATTGTAAAAAGAGAAACTAACAGCTGGAAATGGCCAATACTACAAGTTGTAGGTATGGGAATACTTGCCTATATAACTGCCATGATCACCTTTATGATTTTAAGCTAATGCAAGAAACACTCACTTATATCGCACTTGGTTTAGCCCTTGGTTTTCTTGTGAAAAAATATTTTTTCAAAGAAAAAAACAAAGGGAATTGTGATAAAGATTGTGGTTGTTAAAACTTCAGATAATTCCTTTTTATAAAAAAAAGAAAGTACACAAAGTCCAGCACCACTTCTTTCTGACAGTACACCAAGGCACATCTACATGGATTAATCAATCCATATCTCAACCATAATCCGTACTTTTGCAAAAACATTTGAATTTTTAAGAGCCATGGCAGAAAACAGCAAACACTACACCAATATCATAGATGATTTAGTAGGTTTTTTTAACGAAGAACATACGATCAGCGATGCTTATTTTGGGATGCTACTTCAAGAAGGCGCAGACAAAAGCCAATTAGTAATAGCTGTGACCCATAAAGGTGACCTTGAAAACATCAAAAAAATAATCCACGCAATTAAACATAAACACAATCCTGCTATTGAATTATCGTTTGCCTCTCCAGAAGAACAGGAGGATGTGTATGATTTTGTAAGAAACACCAATTTTGCGTTTTATTCAAAAACAGCAATCTTAACAGTAAACCAAGAAATAATGAAACAGTGGTTTACAAAAGAAAAATATAGCACCCTTTTATGGGACGCCTTAGAGGAAAATGACCCCATTATTTTAGTACGGAATATAAACGAAGTAAATGCTTCTTTTGATGTTCAAACTTTTTTAAATGACGGAAAACCTTTTATCCCTGTTTTTTCTGCACCGGAAATGCTGTCAAAATGTGGTTTAAAAAACATGCCCAAAGGAATGTCTGCAATAGCTTGTAATTGGAAAGAAGTTTTTGGTGACACCTTAAAAGATCAAACGGTTATTTTAAATCCTGGCACTCATTTTCAAGTTCGATTTAATTAAAAAAAGACACTGTAACACAAGTCTATACCCCACAAAACTATTAACAACGGTGCCCTAATCAATAATACCCAATTCTTTCGCTATCGTAAATAAATCAATATTATTATTTGCATCTAGATCAATACGCAGGTTACTCAATTTATTTTCTATAGTTCTCAAACTTAATGCTGCTCCTTTAGAATTTTGAATCACTCCAACCATATTCTTAATTTTAGAATGCCTAGGTAGTTCTTTTAATATTTGTAGTGCTACATCATCCATTTGAAGTTCAACAATTCTACGTCTCAATAATTTTTCATGAATAGAATGGGTGTAAAAATGTTCATTATTTAACATTTTTTGAACCGCAAAATAGAGTTCATCTCCAGAGCAATTACTCTTTAAAATATAAGCCAGAGGCTTTAAATTATGAATTACATTAAACACTCTATTTGTAGAGGAATGTCCTGTTATAACCCCTATTTTAGGCCTAAGCCCTTCCTTTCCCAATCTTTTTATAAGTGCTTCTCCTCCTTCTATTTCATCAGATTCCGTTAAATTATCAAAACTAAGATCCGTAAAAAGTATATCAAACGGAACATTTGTAGCCACCGCTTTCTTAATTTCCCTATAAGCGCTATCGCAGTTACTTTTAGTAACTATTTCCATCTCATCATACTCATTAAATGCATTGACAATTCCTTCCAACAAGAAGTCATGGTCATCTACAGCAATTATTTTAACTCTTTCCTTTTTCATTTTCTCTTTTTAAAACTCTACACTAATCTGAGTTATTGTTCCAATATTTATTTTACTTTGAATTAAAAACTCTCCCTTTAGTTTCATAATTCTTTCTCGAATATTCTTAAGCCCAATTCCATGGCGTCTACGATCTGTATTAAAACCACGTCCATTATCAGTTATCACCACTTTTGTCCTATTTTTCTTAAGTGAAAAGACAATTTCTATTAAGGTGGCATCTGCGTGTTTCACGGTGTTTTGAATACTCTCACGCACCCCTAAAAACAAGGCTTGTTTTTGAGGATCCCCCGTCCTCTTTATATCTAATTTTTCTAAGCCTTTCAAATGTAGTTTTAGATTTTCTTTTCCATAGCTCAATACTAATTCCTTGATTTGTTTTTTAAACGAAACATCATCAAAACTTCTCATATTTAATTCCTGAGAAAATGAATCAATCACATCAGATAAGCGATCTGTTTCTAAAGCCAACTGAATTTGCTCATTTTCTTCCAAATTTTTCTTTATATTTTGCAAGGTTTTTGCCACATCTTTCCCCAATCGTTCCCCTATAATAAGTCGCTCTTCTTCTTTTACTTTTGCCTTCATTAACACTTCCTCAAAGCCCATTTTAGTTTTCCTATACTTAAACCTAATCAGCATAATACCTATAAACAAAACCATAGCAAGACCAAACAATAACATCATCACACCTAGCTGTTTTGCCCTTTTAAACTTTTGCTGTTTTAATACATTATCACTTAATAATGCATCATTTTCTTTTTGCTTCTTGCTAGTCTCATACTCCACACTCATCATACTATTTTTATAATGATATTTCATGTTATCCAAACTATCGTTCAGTTTTTTATAAGCCTTTGTATATTTAAGGGAATTGCTTTTATCTATTTCCGCTAGAAATAATAAATTTATTAATGTACGATCATTAGATGCCCCTTTTTTAGACATTTCCAAGGCTCTTTTAGCATAAAACAGCGCTTTTTTTAATTCAATAGGTTTTTTTTCTTGAAAATAAAAAGCCCGATAATAATCTATAAAAGCTAGCACTCTATAATCATCGGTCGCTTGACCAACTTCATAAGCGTCGTTGTAATTTTCTAAAATACGATCGCTATTTCCTTCTAAATAATTAGAATGCGTTAAATTAGCAAGCATCATACTATAAAACAGCGGAAGTTTCAGCTTGAGTCCCTTAATTTTCAATCCTTTTTCTAAGTAGTAAACCACGGAGTCCTTTTTCCCTCCATAATAACTTGTGTATGATAAATTATTAAGTGCATTTGCCATTAATAGCGTATCCTTATGTATCACCGCAGTTCTATACACCTTTTTATATAAATCTATAGAAGCAGGTATGTCATCTTGCTCAAATTTACAAGAGGCTAACAGCATATAAAGTGCATTTGTAAACGGAGGATGTTTCTTTCCCGGTTCTAAATACATTAAGCCTTTTACTATGGTCTCCTCTGCCTTTTCATATTCCCGACGTAACAATTCGGATTTGGCAATATGATACGAAATCACCCCATTAAAAATAGAATCTCCATGTTCTAGCCCTAGTACTTTTGCTTTTTTAAAACACGTATAAGCACTATCCGTTAAAACCCTCTGTCCTAATGAAATTCCCAAATATCGATAGAAATCATAACTATCTTTATAGGTGCTTTTTTTCATTTTTTTCACCTCTGTAACAACCTTTTCCAACCCCTTAACATCAAACTTATAAGTATACAAATCCGCTAAATTCAAACGAGCTTCAAATCGCAGTGAATCTATCATTAAATAATCTGAAATATCAACTGCTTTTATGGCATCCCTCTTATTCAAATCAAAACCAAAAGAACTATTCTCCGACCTGTCCATAAAAAAATAAACACTGTCCACCAACAGTTCTTTCCTGCCTCTTTCTTGCGAAAAAACACCTTGAATCGTAATTAAGACAACTACAACATACAGATACATTACCTTTCTATAAATCATATATTTATTATTGGGATTATTATAACATATTGATTTTTATCGACTTTAGAAAACACAACCTTTCCATATATTTCCTGAATCCGTTGTGTTAAACAAGTAAAATATGGTAGTTTTTTAAAACCAGCGCTAGCATTCAACTCAGCAACCTTCAACGTAATGGTATCATCTAAAAAAGAAAAATTAATTTCTAGAGCAATGCCAGTGCTATTTCTAATAATATTAAGAACACTGATATACAATACTCGTTTTATAGGAGATGGAAGATCTGTCCATACAACGTCATTTAATCCATGTACTTTTACCGGAAATGACATCTCAAAATTTTCAGAGATTACATTAATTATCTGATCTTTAAAACTGACATCCTCAAAACTAACCGAACTTAGCTCATGGGACAAATCCCGAACTATTTCTTTAATTTCACTCACCGAATCAACCATTTTATGATGCGGCGTTTTTTGAAGTTTTAAATGCAACATGGTTAAATCTCCCAATATTTCGTCGTGCAACTTTTTTGCCAACCGTTGCCTCTCAAATTCTCTAGCATCTGCCCTTTCAAGTTTCCCTAAATAAACTTGTTTTTTTCTGCGTTGAATAACGACATAACTAATCGTAATAAACGTAAGCGCAATAGCTAACAACGTAAGTCCAGTAATGATATTATTAAATTGTTCCTTCTCTAATACAGCATTTTTATGTACATTTTCTCCTTTTAGCACAAGGTTTAACGCTTCTTTTCGGGCTACATCAAACTTAATTTTAGCAATCCTTGTCCGTGTCCCCTTATTCAAAAAGTGAATACTATCTGATATCCGTAGGTATTTTGATGTATATTTTACGGCAGTAGGCTCATGTAATTCCGCCGCCAAAAGTAAGGCTGTATACAAGTCTTCCATATCATCAGAAGAAAAATGTTTAATGGCCTGGTCTATCTGTTTTCTAGAACTAGCATATTCCCCTCTTTCTTGGTACACTTTAGCCAATCTATACTCTATTGTAAACAATAAATCATCAAATCCTCGTTGTTTACAAATAGTACTATAACGGGCACACTCTTTAAAAAATAATTGGTTCTTTTTTAGCTTATAAACTGCGTAGTTCCTATTAGATAATAAGGATACATGTTCCTTATCCATATAATTTTTACGCTTTTTTATAGCAATTCCTTTTTCAAAATAATAAAAAGCAGAATCAAACACTTTTTTAGACAATAAGCTCATCCCTAACTTATTATACACAAGTGCTTTACTCTTTGAATCACCAAAATACATTGCTTGGTTTCGAACAAAAATCAAATCGCTATATGCTTGTTTCGTATTTCCCATTTTTGATTCTATGGTAGATTTAAGCAAATACAGTTTGTTCGTAATCTTAAAATCATCCGCTATATTCTGAACATCAATCCCTAATAAAACATTTTTTTTTGCTTCTATAAACGCTCCATACTCAAATAACAACCTTGCTATTTTGTAATAGCCAACTTTACTTTGACACTTGTAATCATGACCTATATTACCCTTTAACCCTTTGTTATAAAAGTAAAAAGCACTATCTCCAAAATGCATAAAACGATAAAAATCTCCTCTTTTATACCAATATCTATTTCTAAGAACATTTGAAGAATTGCTAGTTTGATTATCAAGATCTGAAAATAGTTGATGGACACGATCTAGAGTATCATTTCGAGAATACAGGAAAGTAACTAGATTTAATTTGGCGCTAACAATCGATTCATTTCCCCCATCCTTTTCTGCAATTTGCAAGGATTTCTCTGCAAACAACAATTTTATATCTTCCGAAAAGTGAGGCTCTTTGGATTTTTCAATATAATAAGCAACACTATCTAGTGCCGTCGTAGGAAACTCATTTTGAGCATATCCACAACAAAACACAAACAAAAATAATGGTATCATAATGCCTTTCAACATACAAACAATTTTTAAGTTCTTAGTTAAATCTATTATATACTCATAGCGCCACAACAACGGTGGAATGAATCAACAGCAATACACACAAACAGTGAACTATTCATGTACTTATTACTCTATTTTTTTTGGGTATAGCTTGCAATTTGAGTGAAAATACACATTTTTTTTTACCTAAACCCGCAAATGTCAGTTAAAATCTAATTTTTTTAAATAAGTCCCAGAGTACGACACCACAACACACCGCTATATTTAATGAGTGTTTTGTTCCAAACTGTGGTATTTCAATACAATAGTCAGACATGGACACCACTTCCTGTTGTACTCCTTTTACTTCGTTTCCAAAAACGATGGCATAAGTAGTATTGGCTTCGATTTCAAAATTTTGTAAGCTCACACTGTTTTCTGCTTGCTCTATAGCTCCAACTTTTACGCCATCAGATTGCAATTCTTGCAATAACTCCTGAGTACTTTCTCTGTATTCCCATAACACAGATTCTGTAGCTCCTAATGCCGTTTTATGTATTTCTTTATGAGGTGGAGTAGCAGTAATTCCACACAAATAGATTTTTTTAATTAAGAAAGCATCACTTGTTCTAAATACCGAACCAACATTATTTAAACTCCTAATATTGTCTAAAACAACAATTAATGGAACTTTTGCTGAATGTTTAAATTCATTTACATTCAATCTTCCCAACTCACTGTTTTTTAACTTTCTCATATTGTCTTTATTTAGAACTTTTGCAAAGGTAAATTTTTGATTCCATTAATCCACTTAAAACAAGACAATGTATACTTTTGAGAACATCAAATTAGTGGCTTGTATGGCTTGTTCCAAATGCATAACTTCGCGTCATAATTTAAAAGCTTAAAAATTGGCAAAATCTAAGGTAAAAGTTAAGAAAGTAACTCCTTTAATGAAACAATATAACAGTATTAAGGTTAAATACCCTGATGCCATGTTATTGTTTAGAGTTGGAGATTTTTATGAAACTTTTGGTGAAGACGCTAAAAAAGCAGCCAAAATCCTTGGAATAATACTCACGAAAAGAGGTGCGGGTAGCGAAAGTGAAACCGCCTTGGCTGGTTTCCCTCATCATTCTTTAAATACCTACTTGCCTAAATTAGTAAAAGCAGGCTTACGTGTTGCTATTTGTGATCAACTGGAAGACCCTAAAATGACAAAAACCATTGTTAAACGTGGTGTCACAGAACTTATAACTCCAGGTGTTGCTCTTAACGATGAAGTTTTACAAGCCAAAAACAATAATTTCTTAGCGACTGTACATTTTGGAAAGAAAAACATAGGTGTTTCTTTTTTAGACGTATCCACGGGAGAATTTTTAACCGCACAAGGATCTGCCGAATACATTGATAAGTTATTACAAAACTTTAAGCCAAGTGAAATACTTGTTCAAAAACAATTTAAAACGAAATTTAACGAGTGTTTTGGCACCTCTTTTTACACCTTTTATTTAGATGATTGGGTTTTTCAAATAGATTATGCAACCGAAACATTAACCAATCATTTTAAAGTAGCCTCCTTAAAAGGTTTTGGTGTACAAGATTTAAACGAAGGAATTATCGCTGCAGGAGTTGCGTTATATTATTTATCAGAAACCCAACACACCAAGCTTAAACATATCACATCTATCAATAGAATTGAAGAAGATCATTATGTTTGGATGGACAAGTTTACCATTAGAAACCTAGAGTTGTACCATGGAACAAGTTTACATTCCGTTACATTACTAGACATTATAGATCAAACTATTTCTCCTATGGGCGCACGTCTTTTAAAAAGATGGCTTGCCTTACCTTTAAAAGATATTGCACAGATAGGAAAGAGGCATAATGTAGTACAATACCTTACCGAGAACAGTGCTTTTTTTGAAACTACAACCTACCAAATAAAACAGATCAGTGACATAGAACGACTCGTTTCGAAAGTGGCTACAGAAAAGGTGAACCCTAGAGAAGTGATCCTTCTTAAAAATTCGCTAAACGCAATTATCCCTATAAAAGAGGCCGCCATGGGGAGCGCAAATGAATCGCTCAAAATAATTGGAGAACAATTACAAGCCTGTACTTTATTGAGAGAAAAAATCGTGACCACTTTATCAGAGGACGCTCCTGTAAACATTAACAAAGGAAACGCTATTGCTACTGGAGTATCGGAAGAATTAGATGCACTACGTGCTATTTCCACCTCAGGAAAAAGTTATTTAGATGATATGGTCGCTCGAGAAAAAGAACGCACCGGTATCTCCTCACTTAAAATAGCTTTTAACAATGTATTTGGCTATTATATTGAAGTTCGAAATTCACATAAAGACAAAGTTCCAGAAGAATGGATTAGAAAACAAACCTTAGTTAATGCGGAACGTTATATTACCGAGGAATTAAAAGATTATGAAACGAAGATCCTTGGAGCAGAAGAAAAAATAAGCGTACTCGAGTCCCAAATTTTCAATGAACTTACCAGTTACCTCATCGATTTTATACAACCAATCCAGTTAAATGCACAATTGGTAGCACAGATAGATTGTTTATGCTCATTTGCAAAAACTGCAGAAGACAATAATTACACCCAACCACAAATTGATGAAAGTACGGATATTCATATAAAAAATGGAAGGCACCCAGTTATAGAAAAACAACTTCCTATAGGAGAAGATTATATTGCCAACGATGTAGTTTTAAACCGTAATCAACAGCAAATAATTATGATTACAGGACCCAATATGAGTGGTAAATCTGCCATATTAAGACAAACTGCACTCATTGTTTTATTAGCTCAAATGGGAAGCTACGTTCCAGCAGAAAATGCAAGAATAGGAATTGTAGACAAAATATTTACACGTGTTGGAGCCAGTGATAACATCTCTATGGGAGAATCTACTTTTATGGTAGAAATGAATGAAACTGCGAGTATTCTGAACAATATTTCTGAACGTAGTTTGGTTTTATTAGATGAAATTGGACGTGGAACTAGCACCTATGATGGAATTTCAATAGCATGGGCTATTGCAGAATATTTACATGAACATCCCTCTAATGCTAAGACGTTGTTTGCTACGCACTACCATGAGTTAAATGATATGACCACTACCTTTAATCGTATCAAAAACTTTAATGTTTCTGTAAAAGAGCTGAAGGATAAAGTACTCTTTTTACGTAAACTTGTTCCAGGAGGAAGTGCTCATAGTTTTGGTATTTATGTTGCAAAACTCGCAGGAATGCCATCTTCTGTTGTCAATAGAGCCAGTAAAATGCTCCATCAACTAGAAAAAAATCACACTTCAGAAGATATCAAAAACACTATTGCAAAAACGGTAGAAGATGACGCAATGCAATTGAGTTTTTTCAAACTTGACGACCCCTTATTAGAAGATATTAAGGAAGAAATCTTGTCTACCAATATTGATGCCCTTACACCTATTGAGGCATTGATGAAACTGAATGAAATTAAAAGAATGCTTGTTAAACAATAACATATTATGTCAAAATTATACTTAGTACCTACACCTATTGGAAACTTAAAAGACATGACTTTTAGGGCTGTGGAAATTTTAAACGAGGTAGATTTGATTCTTGCAGAAGACACAAGAACTTCGGGGAAGCTTTTAAAACATTTTGAAATAACAACTCAAATGCAGAGTTACCATATGCATAACGAGCATAAAGTTTTAAATCGCCTTATAGAACGGTTAAAATGTGGAGAAACCATTGCTATGATTTCGGATGCAGGAACGCCTGCGATCTCAGACCCTGGCTTTTTACTCACGAGAGCCTGTGTAAAAGAAGGTGTAGCCATAGAATGTTTACCTGGGGCCACAGCTTTTGTTCCCGCACTTGTAAATAGTGGCTTACCAAATGATAAATTTGTTTTTGAAGGTTTTTTACCTGTTAAAAAAGGACGTCAAACCAGATTGACATTTTTAGCGGAAGAAACACGTACTATTATCTTCTATGAATCGCCTCATAAACTATTAAAAACGTTGACTCATTTTGCAGAATATTTTGGAGAAGACAGACAAATATCTGTTTCTAGAGAACTCACAAAACTCTACGAAGAAACCGTGAGAGGGAGTGTTTTAGAAGTGACCCAACACTTTGAGAACAAAGCGCCAAAAGGAGAGTTTGTACTCATTGTAGCGGGGAAATAACACATTACAAAACCCTGCTAATAGTTAAGCCATCTCGAATGGGTAACAATACTGTTTCCACACGTGGATCGTCTTTTAATAATTTATTATACGCTAATAATACTTTGGTCGATACATCTTTTGGATTTAGAGGTTCTATTACTTTCCCTGTCCATAAAACATTATCAGAAAGAATGACACCTCCTGGGTTCATCTTATCTATGATTAGATTAAAATAATTAACATAATTAGGTTTATCAGCATCAATAAAAACGAGGTCAAATTTACAATCTAATGTTGGGATAATTTTTACCGCATCACCTAGGTGTTGAACTATTTGATGGCCGTATGCTGATTTCTGAAAATATTTTTCTTGAAGATCAAACAGTTCTTCATTTTTATCTACGGTATGTAACACACCATCCTTTTGCATTCCCTCAGCCAAACACAAGGCAGAATACCCCGTATAAGTTCCTAATTCGAGAATGTTTTTTGGATAAATTAATTTAGCTAAAACGGACAAAACTCGTCCTTGATATACACCACTTAGCATCCTTGGATTCAATACTTTTTGCCAAGTTTCTTTATTTAACTCCTTTAATAATTGTGGTTCGTTTTCTGAATGATCTACAATATAATCATCCAATTCATCTGATAAAAAGTGCATGGTATTTTTTTAAAGACACAAAGATAGGTTATTCTACCATTTCTTTTATTTTTAACTCCATTTCTTCCTTTTCCTTTACATTCAGTTTCTTTATTCCCTCAGTTTCATCATTCACAGAGGATAAACATTTTGTTATAATTGTATTTTGTTTTGTATACAATTTACAAACAGCACAAAACAACAAGTGAAACACCATCCTAATTTTATCAACAACAGAAGCTTCACCATATTGGTTTTTTGAGCAAATAGCCGTTGCTTCATCACAAGTTAATTTAAATTTCATCCGTATATATTTATTATTTATTAAACCAGTTCTGCTCCATACAAGCTCGTAATTGAGTTCGTGCTCTATGAATTATAACCCATAAATTTGACGATGAGATGTCAAGTTCCTTACAAATATCTTCTGTTTCCATTTCCTGTATCGTCTTCATTTTAAAAACAATGGCATACTTTTCAGGTAAATTATCGATACACATCCTCAAAGTATCAGATAATTCCATTTGCTCTAGGTTATAATCACTAAAACTAGGCCATTTGGCAGGAACTCTTTCTTGGATCCAGTCTCCTTCTTGCTCTCCTGATTGATGAAAATTTACACGAACCTCAGCTTTTCCTTTTGCTGAATTTACTTTTCGGTAATGGTCTATAATTTTTCTTTTTAAAATAGACACCAGCCAAGTTCGTTCACTAGCCAAGCCCTTAAAACTAGGCACTGCCTTAAGCGCAGCATAGAAGGTTTCTTGAATTAAATCTTTCGAAACTTCATGATTATCCACTCGTTTAATTGTATAATTAAACAAATAATCGGCGTATAAACCTACCCATTTTTCAGGGTTTAATTGTTGCTTTTCTTCAAGAGACATTTGATAAATTACTTATTTTGAAAAATAGTTTGGTCTTGCAATATACACTTTTTTCAATATGAAATTATAGCAATTATTTTTCTCTAGATTTTGAAACATATGTTATAATTGTTTTAAGAAGTAACTTTCTGTTAATAGGTTTTGAAATGTAGGTGTCACAGCCTTTGCTCAATGCATATTTTATATCGGACTCCATAGCAAACGCAGACAAAGCTATAATAGGTAGGCTAGGCCTTGCTTTTTTTATAATTTCGGTGGCATCCAAACCATTCATAATGGGCATTTTTACATCCATTAACACCACATCTATTTGGCCATTTTCCGCACACAAATCTACCGCTTCTTTACCATTTTCAACTTTTAACAAGGTATAATTAGTCCTTGAAAACACTTCTTCTAAAAAAACCATATTATTAACTTCATCTTCTGCAATCAGCAACGTAATGTCGTCTTTTTTAATTTCTTCACATGGAGTAACAGTTGTCTTTATCGCTTTTTTCTCCTGATGTTCAATTGCTACATAAGGGAGGTTAAAACAAATTTTTGTTCCATTTTCATCAGACTTCGCAATCCATATTTCACCTCCAAAAAGAGCTACAAAAGATTTACATATAGCCAATCCTAAACCATTTCCTTTTGTCTGTTTCCTTATTTTCTCATTGGTCTGAATAAATCGATTGAATATCTTAGAGTGAAACTTCTTTGAGATACCTATACCAGAATCTTCTACATAAAACTCCAACATTTCATCTTTTACACTATAACCAATTCTTATAGAACCACCATTCGTAAACTTAATAGCATTGGAAACTAAATTGGACAGTACTTGTAGTAATTTCGTTTTATCACTTTCTAAACTCAGTTTTGCTTTATCAAAGGGATCCAACAGTAATTTTACCCCTTTAGCATCCGCCTTTACCTGATGTAGTTCCAATAAATGATTCATTAAATCATGTAGTTCAAACTCTTCCTTTTTTAAACGAACCATCCCGGCCTCAATTTGTGAAATATCTAAAATATCATTGACTATATTTAACAGCTGTGCACTACTATCCATAATGAGTTTCGTATAATGTTTTCGATCCTCCTCTTTTAAATCGTTATTACTTAACAGCTCTGAAAAGCCCACAATCCCATTCATAGGTGTTCGAATCTCATGGCTCATATTAGCCAAAAAAGAACTCTTCAAAGACTCAGACTGTAAGGCTTTCTTTAAGGCTCTTTTAAGTTTTTTAGCCGTCCGTTTTCGCTCTATAACACCGCTTATTGAATTCGCAATCAACTCTAAATCCTCAACATCTTTCTGATGATAGACTTCGTCACTTTCAAAATTTTTCACCACAATGGCTCCTATGCATTTATCTCTAACAATTAAGGGCGTACCTAACCAAATTTTAGGTTCCTGTTCTAAGGTTTGAATTTCATGTATTTCCTTTATCGCTTTTATCTCTTCTGTTTTTAATAATAATGACTCTTCCCCTTTTATAACAAGACCTGTTAAACTATCATCTATATGCAAATCTATCAACGCGCTAGTTTTTGTCGACACCATAAAATCTTTATGTATCACATTGGTCTCTTCATTAAAAATAGCTATAAAACAATTCTCAGCATCTAAAAACTTTGAGAGCTCCATATGAGTCCTCTTATAAAACTCTTTTAATGTGATATCGGAAATAGCCGCTTTTGAAATTATAGAAATAGCATTTTTTTTTCGTTCTTCTTTGATCCGCTCCGTAATATTTTCTGCTAAAGTAATATAACCAATAACTTTAGATTTCTCGTTTCTAACCCCCATAACATTCCAATTACAGCTAATAATTTTTCCGAGTTTTGTGGCATTACTTGTTGTTCTTTGAAGTCTTCCGTATGTATTCATTTCCTCCCTCCACTCGTTTTTACGTACTTCAAATTTAACTTTATCAAAAAACAGTGTTTTAAACCCTTTTCCTAGCATTTCTTCTTCGGAATATCCAAACATTTCAGAAGCTGTTTTATTCCATTTGACACACCTATACTCTGTATCCCACATCATAGAAGGCAAGGGAATACTGTCTATATAATTTTCTAAATAAAGCTTATTTTGAGCTAAAGATTGTACAATTTTGAGGCTTTTAGTAATATCTACAATAGAGAAAATTACGCGATCAAACCGATCTCTACTCATAGGTGGAACCAACACACTTACAGCAACATTTTTATAGGCCCCGTTTAAATTACGTACTTGCATCTCTCCATAATAAGTATAATTTCCTTTATAGAAACTAACCAAAATTTCCAAAAATGAACCAATACTACTTTTCGTATACGTTTCACGATATCGTTCCATTAATTCTTCCTTGGAGCATGCTTTTGTTAATTCAACACATTTATCATTTACATCTACCATCTTAATCCTACGTGCTAAAGACAAAAGATCTATCGATTCCGATTGCACATATTTTTTCAGGTCTTGTATATTTTTCTCTTTTAACTCTTTTAAAAATCGCTTAATTTCTGAATAATCTTCAATCCACATTGCTGCTGGTGAATCTATAAATAACGTTCTTGCTTCCTCCTCTTTTTTAACAAGTAATTCTTTTAGTTTCAGTTCCTGTACTTCTACAGCCACCCTGCTTGTAAACAATTCTAAAACAGACACCAAGAACTCCACTTTTTGCAATGGTTTTTTATATAAAATAGCTATTAACCCTACAGTAACACCTATATTATTTTTTAACCGCACCCCTAAATAACCTTCCACCTTATTATTTTTAAGCCATGTATCCATAGGAAACAACTCCGCAACGCCACTTTTATAAATGCTAATATTATCACTTCTCACAAGTTTACATGGCGTTCCTTTATCGGAATACACAAAATTTTCCTCTAAGGAGCCTTCAACATAATTAGCTACAAGTTCAATTTTATCAGGCTCATTTTGATTTCTAAAACCGATGGTCAAAAAATCTGCTCCCACTACATCCGCTATTCCTTTACTAACAGCATTTAGATAAGCTTGTCCTGTTAAGCCAACTGTTGAAGAATTAATTTTTTTAAAAACAATATCTAATGATTTACTTTTGGTAACATCTTCTATAAAGCCATTGTAATATTCAACTTCTCCTACTTCATTTTTTTGTGCTACATACCTTCCTACAACCCATTTCACTTCACCCGATTTAGAAAAAATACGATACGGTTTTAACAAACCCGTTTCAATACCCGTCGATTGAATCCAATTTTCTTTTGCTATCATCCATTCCAGATCATCTTTATGAATAATATCCTGATACAACAAACCGTCCTCCACAAAATCCTTCACTGTATACCCAAGTATAGCAGTGACATTCTCCGATACCTTTTCCACCGGCCACCCATCTGTAGCCTTCCATAAAAAAGAAACCATACTTCCAGAAGTAAGGTATTCGTAGGACAAATCTCTTTCTCTATACTCCACTTTTTTGAGGTCTAAAACTTTCATGGTCGCACTAATAGTTTTAAAGTCATTAGAATTGGATTCCTTAACAATCTTATAACTCTCTACTATTTTTTTTTCTTCACCATTAGATAACACAACTACAAAATCAACCGTAGCTGTTTTCTTAAAAGAAAATAACAGTGCATAATGCTCTATGAGCCTCATTTTATCCTCAGGACGTACCCTATTAAGAATTAATGACACTCCCGAACCTTCTTCCGACTTGACATTAAAAAGTTCTAAAACTTGCTCAGACATTTTCAATTGTTTAGACGAACAGTTATAAATCCACCCAGCTTCCCTCACTTGATTTTTAACTTCTCTCTCCCTCACATTAGAAAAAACAGATCGCGCCTTTTCATTTGCTGTTACAGTACAAAATACAGTGGTATTTTTATTAGTATCCACCCTATAATTAACATGTACATCCAATGCGTTTCCATTCACTTTTTTTTGCACCCCTAAGTAGATTCCTTCCTGCTTTTCCGAAAGAACGTTTAATATAAACCCCTTAAATTCAGCGCTTTTAAAATCTACATATACATTTAAAAATTGATTTTCTAGTTCCCCTTTGCTAGTAGCTCCATATAACTTAACAGCCGCTTGGTTCACCATTTCTATCTGAATAAGTGATATTAATTTTAAATAATAATTGGTCAACTTAAATAAAGATTCGAAATCCATATCTAACTCTTCTTTCATAATAGTAGCCACGGAAAGTACCTTTTCAAAATCTAAGATCCATACAGCGGTGGGCAAGGAATCAAAAACATCGATTTCCTTTGCTCCTTTTTTTAAAAAACTTGGTATTGACAACATTCGCTCAGACAGCTGCTTTCTCTCTCTCTTCATACTATTTATATTGACATCTTCTAACGTAAAATAATGGTTAGAACATGAGGATTGAAATGCCAAATCATAAGGCATCATTAGCTATTGCTAATTCAATAAAATACTATTAGAGAGTAGAAAAATATTTCTAAAAGGGAAAGAAATAATGTCAAATCCTTAAAAAGGATAAAGATTGAAAACAAAATACATAATTTTATTTAGAATACACAAGTTTTTGTCTCTAAAAATAATTATTGACTTTAAATATACCGAGACTATTTTTTGTATTTTTACCAAATATTTAAAAACAGAATATGTCTGTCGCAAAAAAACAATACAAAAGAGTTACAACAAAATCCCTCGTGGATATGAAAGCCCATGGTCAAAAAATATCGATGCTTACGGCATATGATTATACCATGGCAAAAATAGTAGATGGTGCTAACATTGATGTTATATTAGTGGGTGATTCTGCCTCAAATGTAATGGCAGGTCACGAGACAACACTACCAATTACACTTGACCAAATGATCTACCATGCTAGTTCAGTGGTACGTGCCATAACAAGGAGTTTAATAGTGGTAGATTTACCATTTGGAAACTATCAATCTGACCCTAAGTTAGCGCTACGTTCCGCCATCCGTATCATGAAAGAATCTGGAGGGCATGCCGTAAAAATGGAAGGTGGATCTGAAATTAAGCAATCTATAAAACGTATCTTAAATGCAGGAATCCCTGTCATGGGACACTTAGGACTCACGCCACAATCTATCTATAAATTTGGAACTTATACTGTTCGCGCAAAAGAAGAAGAGGAAGCCATAAAATTAATGAAAGATGCTCAGTTATTGGAAAAACTAGGTTGTTTTGCATTGGTTTTAGAAAAGGTACCAGCAGCTCTTGCTAAAAAAGTAGCAGAAAGTATTACCATTCCTGTCATAGGAATAGGTGCCGGTAATGGTGTTGATGGACAAGTATTGGTTACACATGACATGCTAGGTATGACCCACGAATTCAATCCTCGTTTTTTACGTAGATACTTAGACATGTACGACCAAATGAAAGGTGCCTTTGAGAAATACAGTGCCGATGTAAAAAGTGGTGATTTCCCTAGTGATAAAGAACAGTACTAAATGAAGGTTCTATTTATTGATAAAAACCATGATTTATTAAAAACTGAGCTCGAAAAATTGGGTTGTCAGTGCGATGAAGAATATTCGAAATCTAAGGAAGCGATCGAAAAGATTATTCACCTTTATGACGGAATTATCATTCGTAGTCGATTTAATATTTATAAAGATTTTATCGATAAAGCTACTCGATTAAAATTTATTGCCCGTGTAGGTGCTGGTTTAGAAAGCATCGATGTGGATTATGCAGCTTCTAAAGGAATTACATTAATTGCAGCTCCTGAAGGAAACAGAAATGCCGTAGGAGAACACGCTTTAGGAATGATACTTGCACTCTTTAACAATCTAAAACAAGCCGACCTAGAAATTAGAAAAGGGCATTGGAATAGAGAAAAAAATAGAGGAATTGAGCTAGAAGGAAAAACCGTTGGAATTATTGGCTATGGGAATATGGGAAAAGCTTTTGCAAAGAAACTACAAGGTTTTGATGTAAAAGTGATTTGTTATGATCTTTTATCAAATGTTGGTAATGAGCACTGCACACAGGTTACTTTAGATGAATTACAAAGTACCGCGGATGTCTTAAGCTTCCATACACCATTTAATAAACATTCTCACAACATGTTTAACTCAGCATTTATTAATCAATTTAAAAAACCTTTTTACTTGATTAATACAGCGCGTGGTTCCGCAGTAAAAACAGATGATTTAGTTGTTGCTTTAAAATCTAAAAAAGTGTTAGGTGCTTGTTTGGATGTATTAGAATACGAAAAATTATCCTTTGAAAATTTATTTGAAAACAACGATTTACCCAGTGCCTTTAGCTATTTAATACAAGCCGATAATGTTTTATTATCTCCTCATATAGCGGGATGGACAGTGGAATCAAATATCAAATTATCACAAACAATAGTAAATAAAATATCAAAACTAATCTAACCCAAAATTTAAATTATCATGGACATTATAGATGATCAAGGAAACAAAGTGCACCCTCAATACCCACAAGAAAGCAAACGTATCGTTGCTGGAATACTAGGAATTTTGTTGGGCGTTTTTGGAATTCATAAATTCATTTTAGGATACACCAAAGAAGGAATAATCATGCTCTTATTAACATTATTAACCTGTGGTGTAGGAGCAGCAGTGATGTCTATAATTGGATTAATAGAAGGGATCATATACCTTACCAAATCTGATGAAGAATTTACACACATGTACCAAACCAATCAAAAAACTTGGTTTTAACAACATCTTTAAATAACTAAAAAAGAGCTTGTAAATTATTACAAGCTCTTTTTATATGCTTTTTTTTAGCTATTCTACTAAAAGAACTTCCTTAAACAATTTTCTAAACTCAGTGATAGGTAAAGCTCCTTGAGCCATTTGTGGTTCACCTTCCTTAGGGCAAAATAAAATTGTAGGAATACTACGTACACCAAAAGCGGCTGCTAATTCCTGCTCTACTTCTGTATCAATTTTATAAATAGCTACTTTTCCCTCATACTCATCACTCAACTCCTCCAAGACAGGAGCTACCATTTTACATGGTCCACACCAGTCTGCATAAAAATCAATAATACAAGGCAACTCACCTTCGTATTTCCACTCTGTATTTTTCTCGAAATTAAAAACCTTTTCAAAAAACGTTTCTTTTGTCAATAATTCTGTCATATCTGTTCAATTTATAGCAGCTAATATACAATTAGTATGCCTTAATTAATAGAGACAAATTGACATAAAAACAACTGTTTTACAAGTAATAATTGTTACATTCATAAATTTTTACTAACTTAACAACATGAAATACAACCAATAAGCCAACTAAAACTTTTATGAATTTAAAAAAGAGCCTTAAAAAACTTCAACCTGTATTTCAATGGAAGTTTTAATAAAGTACTATTTCGATTCTTGTAGTAGTGATTTTCACTTTTTAGAAGAATTGAAAAAGTTCGACATTTTTCTTTTTTATATTCATAAAAACAAACGGAAGACACATACTAACCACATGTGTCTTTTTTTTATATTTGTATTTCAAGGGGATACATTAATACGAACTCCTTCTATCATCATTAAAACCAACTAAGAAATTTCAACAAAGACTTCAACAAACTAAATTAATCGTATGAAAAAAGCAATCCTTTTAGCATTTACAACTATCATCATAGCTAGTTGTAACACCTCAAACGAAGAAAAAACAACTATGAAATTAAAATACCCTGTTACAAAAAAAGTTGATACCATAACGCAATATTTTGACACGGAAGTAAAAGATCCTTACCGATGGTTAGAGGATGACATGTCCGAAGAAACTGCGACTTGGGTAAGCGAACAAAACGAAGTAACATTTGATTATTTAAATAATATCCCTTACAGAAGTACACTTAAAAACAGACTTGAGAAACTGTGGAACTACGAAAAAATAGGCGCTCCATTTACCGAAGGAGATTTTACTTATTTTTATAAAAACGATGGACTTCAAAACCAGTATGTATTATACCGCCATAAAAAAGACGAAAAACCAGCCGTTTTTCTAGATCCCAATACTTTTTCTGAAGACGGGACTACTTCCCTAGGTGCTGTTTCATTTTCCGATGACGGAAGTAAAGTAGCCTACTCTATATCTGAAGGAGGGTCAGACTGGCGGAAAGTAATTATTATGGATGTGGCTTCAAAAGAAATTGTAGAAGACACCTTAGTAGATGTTAAGTTTACTGGACTTTCATGGAAAGGAAATGACGGATTTTACTATTCCAGTTACGAGAAACCAACAGGAAGTGAATTGTCCGCTAAAACAGACCAACACCGTTTGTTCTATCACCAATTAGGAACCGCTCAAAAAAATGACCCTATAGTATTTGGAGATACTCAAAAACGTCGCTATGTAGGTGGGGCAACCACTACTGACAATCATTATTTAAGTATTACTGCCTCTAAATCTACCTCTGGTAATGAGTTATATTTAATAGATTTAAAAAATTCGACCGCAAAACTAATCACCATTATAAACAACTTTGACAGCGACACATATGTCCTTGAAAACAAAGGAGAGACCTTGTATTTAATCACCAATTTAAATGCACCTAATAAACGTATTGTAAAAGTAAATGTCCATAATCCATCCCCCGAAAATTGGGTAGATGTGGTACCAGAAACAGCGCATGTACTAAGCGCGTCCTCATCAGCGGGATACATCTTTACAAAATATATGGTAGATGCAGTTTCCCAAGTAAAACAATATGATTTTAATGGCAAACTGATTAGAGAAATAAACTTACCAGGAGTTGGGACAGTTAGTGGTTTTGGAGGTAAAGATGATGCCACTGTATTATACTACTCTTTTACCAATTACAAAACACCAGGATCTATCTATTCATTTGACCCAAAAAAAGGAGATTCAAAACTATACGTACAATCAAATATTGATTTTAACTCCGATGATTATGAATCTAAACAAGTTTTTTACACCTCTAAAGACGGCACAAAAGTACCGATGATCATCACTCATAAAAAAGGAATTGAACTGAACGGTAAAAACCCAACTATTTTATATGGTTACGGTGGATTTAACATCAGTCTTACGCCTAGTTTTAGTATTGCAAATGCGGTATGGATGGAACAAGGTGGAATCTATGCTGTCCCAAATTTAAGAGGAGGTGGAGAATACGGTAAAAAATGGCATGATGCAGGAATCAAGCTTAAAAAGCAAAACGTATTTGACGATTTTATTGCTGCTGCAGAATTCCTTATTTCAGAAAAATATACTTCTTCCGAATTTTTAGCTATTAGAGGAGGATCCAATGGGGGATTATTAGTAGGAGCTACAATGACGCAACGTCCTGATCTAATAAAAGTAGCGTTGCCTGCCGTAGGTGTTTTAGACATGCTACGCTACCACACCTTTACCGCCGGTGCTGGATGGGGCTACGATTATGGTACCGCAGATGACTCTAAAGAAATGTTTGATTACTTAAAAGGATATTCCCCTGTGCATAATGTAAAAAAAGGTGTTCATTATCCTGCCACCATGGTAACTACAGGAGATCATGATGACCGAGTAGTCCCGTCACATTCGTTTAAATTTGCAGCAGAACTGCAAGACAAACAATCTGGTGATAACCCAGTACTCATCAGAATAGAAACCAATGCTGGTCATGGAGCAGGAACTCCCGTTTCTAAAACCATAGAACAGTATGCAGATATCTACGGATTTATACTATACAATATGGGCTATCAAGAGCTCCCAAATAACATTAAAATAAAAGGTTAAAAACCAAACGATAAGCCCCCCTCGCCATCATCGACACCTTTAGTTAAATACCATTCACCTATAGTTAAGTGCATTTTATCTAAAAAAAGTTGTAAATTGCGACCATCTGATTATTTTTAGCACGAGAGAACGAAACTTCTCTCTCTAAAATATGTTATTAAGGGGTTAATAACTTATCAAATTAAAAAGAGGCCTGGGGTAGGTCTCTTTTTTTTGTGTAAAATATTCGCTCATTTCCCATTCCCTATACCTAACTAATACCTACACTATCTCACTTTGTAAAGCAATAACTCCTCTGCGTATTTTACACAAAAAACACTAACTCATATCTTGTACTTCAAAGAAAAACAAGAATACCTTGTACTACAATAGGGTATTACTATATATTTTATAAAAACATAGCGCACCCTACAAATATTAAACGTACATTTAAAATGACTTCTGTGTAAGTTCAAAAAAGAACATAAAACCTAAAAGTCATTTGTATCATTACCCCTCTAAAATAAAACTGAAGTTAAGCTTAAACGTAAAAAATACTTTTATTTTCATAGGTAATGATAATTGTATTTAAAAAAAACATACATTTACAAACCTCTATTTTATAGGTTTAACTAATACAGAACTAAACTGACTTTCTAAAAAACAATAATCTACTTAAAACACTCCCTTTATTTTTGATACAAGCAAAAGATATTTTATCGACAAAAGAAGCGTTTGAAAATATTTACAAATCTTTCCACGAAAGACTTTTTTTTCATGCAACAAAATTTGTCAATGACCATGAGGCAGCAAGAGATATTGTTCAAGAAGTTTTTATTAAACTATGGCTAAGAAAAGATGAAATCGAAATAAACTCTTCTTTAAAATCCTATCTTTTTAAATCGGTAAACAATACTTGCATAAATTATTTACATAGTGAAAAAAAGAAAGATCTCTTTTTAAATGACATAATGTTTCAGATTAAACTAGCTGAAACCAATTACTATAAGGACAATTGTATTGAAGAAGATATGATAAAAAAATTAATGCTTGCTTTATACGAATTACCAGAAAAATACAAAGAAGTCATTTTATTAAGTCGGATTCAAGGTTTAAAAAACAAAGAAATTTCCGAGCAATTAAACATTCCACTAAGAACCGTAGAAACTTTAATTTATAGAGGTCTAAAAAAGATCAAAGAACAGTTAAAAGAGGAATATAACTTACAATTACTTTTTATGCATTTTACCCAAAACAAACTACATAACAACATTAATTAATTGTTACAGATCTAATAAAACAAAAAATAAAATATTTTTTTGACGTAGTTTTCGTTTTTCATTGTCTTAATAGTGTAGAGCACTTATGCAACACCCCATTATACGTGAACAATCAAATAAAACGATATATAGTCAAATTCTTAACTAAGGAAATCAATAGTCAAGAATTGCTAGAATTAACAACTTGGCTAGAGAAAAGTGATAAAAATAAAAATGCTTTTTTTAAACTAAAAGAAATTTGGGGGAATTTAAATTATAATTCTGTTATAAAAAATGCACAAACCCATTTAGAATGGGAAAAAATAACGTTAAAGTTACACGATAAAAAACCTCTATCGTCTAAAGTAATTCACATTAATAGCGCTGGTAAAAAGAAGATTACAGAAAGGTTCGGTTTATTAAAAAGAATTGCAGTCATATTAATAATTACTGTAGGATTAAACATTGGATGGAATACTTTTTCTGAACAAAAACCTACTATAACTTACACTTCATTTAAGGTACCATTTGGCTCAAAATCATTCATAGAACTACCCGACGGAAGTACTGTTGCACTAAATTCTGGAAGTCACTTAAGATTCCCCTCTCATTTTGAAAAAGAAAACCGAATCGTTTATTTATCGGGTGAAGGTTTTTTTAAAGTCACTCATAAAACTCAAAAACCTTTTACCGTAAGCACTAAGGAAATGAATATTCATGTTTTAGGAACAGAATTTAATGTAATGGCTTATGACGATGTGAACCATACAGAAACAACCCTTAACAAGGGGAGTATAAAAATCACATCACCTGACTCTGATGTAAAGGCTACAGGAATTGAATTAAAGCCAAATCAAAAAGCTACAAAAAACCATCGTACAGGAAAAATAAACATCATAAACACCGATAGTAAATTGGACTCTTATTGGGTCGAAAACAAGTTTCATTTTAAAAGCATCCCATTTTCAGAGTTAATAAAGCGTCTAGAACGCTGGTATAATGTAGAAATAATCGTAAAGAGTGAGTATTTAAAGAAAACAGTTTATTCCGGAAAATTTAATAATGAAGAAAGTATTTGGGAAATTTTAGATGCTATTCAACTAACAACACCGATTACATACACGCATAAATTAAGGAAAATTTATATTCATCATAAAACTCAATAACCAATGACATAAAAAAAAAGGAAATGCTCGAACATTTCCTTCCAAAGCAACAGCTTTTATTAAATTAAAATTTAACAAACAAATTTATGAAAAAACTATTAAAAACAATTTCTTTTCAAGAAAAAAGTAACATTCCATTTATAAAAAACATCTATCAAACGCTTTTTTTTATTGCAATTTTATTTTGTACTCAAATTACTTTTGGACAACACATTGAAATAAACAAAGCAACCATTACACTTGAAGAACTTTTTAACCAGATAGAAGAACAAAGCAGTTTTTCTTTTTTATACAAGGATTCACAAATTGACATTAATAAAAAGGTGAAATTGACCACATTAAAAGGAAGTAAAGAATCCATTTTAACTGAGGCTTTAAGAGGATCGAAACTTACCTATAAAATAGCTAATAAATTAATCACAATTATACCTACGAGTACAAAAACCATCAAAAAAACTACCATAAAAGGTAAGGTAACCGATAAACACAACAATCCTTTACCTGGTGTTACAGTCCTGATTAAGGGAAAGTCCGAAGGAACTACAAGTGATTTTGATGGTAATTTCAGTTTAGGGGTAATTTTAGGTGAAACACTCCAATTTTCTTATATAGGAATGCAAGCTACTGCGGTACTTGTTACGCATAAAAAACTCATAACAATTACTATGCTCGAAGACGAGAATCTACTAGATGAGATTGTAGTTATTGGTTATGGTACATCAAAACGTAAAAACGTAACAGGTGCAATTAGTGTAATAAACTCCGAAACCATAGCATCTAAACCTGTTTCTGGAACAGCGGAAGCAATCCAAGGAGCAGTTGCTGGATTAGTCGTAACAAGAAACAGTTCTCGTCCTGGTGAAGAAGGATTTAGTCTCAGGGTTCGTGATTTCACTTCAGTAAATGGAGGAAATAGCCCTTTAATTATTGTAGATGGCATTCCCGGAGACCTCAATTTAATAAACCCTGACGACATTGCTAATATTTCCGTATTAAAAGATGCTTCCGCAGCTATTTACGGGTCTCGTGCTGCAGGAGGAGTCATTTTAATAACAACCAAATCAGGGGATAGAGATGGAAAACCTAAATTTAGTTTACGTACATCATACGCTATTCGGACACCTAAACAATTTTTTGATCAACCAACATTATTACAATATGCAGAAATGCAAAAGGAATCAGCTGAAAATGTAGGAAGAACTCCTTTTTGGACTGACGAACTAATTGCACTAATTGGAACAGATACGCCAGGCGGTATGTCACCTGCACCAGAATGGGCACAAGACATTGGTAAAAACAATCGCTATTTCTTTTTTAATAATGTCAATTGGAATGATTTAGTATATGAAAACGGGGCTCAATCCAACACATCGTTGTCCGTCCGTGGAGGCTCAGAACGATCCAAATACTATTTCTCCTTGGGGCATTTAGGACAAAAAGGTTTTTTTACAAAAGGAAAAGACAAAAACCAACGAATTAACTTAAAATTAAATTACGACTACACCCTCACTGACCGTATTAGATTTAACACCAATATAGGGATTGAAAGAAGAAAAATTAATGCACCTTCATTTGACAATAATGTTGTGACTTATGTAGGTCGTATTTATCCATTTATACCTCCTTATACAAGTACCGGAGAATACCATCAATGGGGAGGCTATGCAAATCCTTTATTAGCACTTGACAAAGGAGGAAGGTCTTTGCAGGAGAACACAAATGTCAGAACAAATTTTAAAGCAACGATTGAATTATTACCTGAACTAGAATTTATTGGGCAAGTCGGATTTAACTTATTAAACGGCAATTATAAGGAAAATCGACGTATCCTATATGGAACTCATTTTGACGGTAGACCTTCAGGGAAACTTCGAGATGCCAATAGAAGCGAAGCATACTTATCTAACAACCACAATATTTATAACAACTATACGGGTTATTTTCAATTTCAAAAAACTAATTTAGAAAATCACAAAATAAAAATAGTGGCAGGGGCCTCTCATGAAGAAAAAGAAAATGAATCGTTCTGGGCACGCAGATATGATTTGGTCAGTAATGATTTATTACATATTGCTCTTGGTGATTCAGAAGAGCAATACAATGGTGCTGCAACATCTGCTTGGAAAATTAAATCCGTATTTGGACGTTTAAATTATGAGTATAAGGGGAAATATATTTTCGAAGCCAATACTAGATATGATGGTTCATCTAAATTTGCGGAAGATTACAGGTGGGGATTATTTAAAGGTGTTTCTGGTGCATGGCGTATATCCAACGAAAAACTATTTTCAGATAACGTAGATATAATTAACGACCTAAAATTAAGAGCTTCTTGGGGAGAGGTTGGAAATGAGTCCGTCGCATCTAATTATAATTACATGCAAACCATTAACATTGGAGGAACTTATCCTTTAGGTAATGGAGGTAAAATACAAGGGGCATCCTACGGAAACCTTCCTTCTACAGAAGGTACATGGGAAACTTTGGTAACAAAAAACATAGGGATGGATCTTACTGCTTTTGATTCTCGCCTTAATTTTTCGTTGGACTATTTTAAGAAAAAAAACAAAGACATGTTGGTAGGAATAACTTTCCCTTCTGTATTTGGCACTACCGCTCCTAAAATGAATAAAGGAACCTTAGATATTGATGGTTGGGAAGTAAGCCTGGGTTGGAAAGATAAAATCAATGATAACTTAAGTGTATTTATAAGTTTAAATTTAAGTGATTCAAAAAACACACTCACAAATCTTGGAGGAAAAAACACCTACCTACCTGGACTTAATCAAACCCGTGAAGGATATGCTATTAATACCTATTTTGGTTATGATATGATTAAGATTATTGACAACGAGGAGGAATTAACTGAATATAAATTATTACAAGGGGTTCCTCAAGACCTACAATTAGGTGATGTCATGTTCCGAGATGTTGACCAAAACGGAAAAATATCAGCCTATGGTGATAATGACGCTGAAGCTGGCGATTTGGTTAACCTTGGAAGCACCTCTCCTCGTTACAATTTTGGAATTAATTTAGGCGGTAAATATAAAAGATTTGACTTTAATCTTTTTTTACAAGGAGTTGGAAAAAAAACAGGGTTTAGAACAGGGGTTTACTCTATTCCTTTTAGGCATCTGTGGTGGAAGCCAAATGCCATGTTCCATAACAACACCTGGTCAAAAGACCGACCTAACGCTCAATTCCCTAGGATATTAGACCACAGAAACTCTATCAATCACAACTGGAATTACAGACCTTCAAAATTAGTGAAAATTGATGGAGCTTATATGCGTTTAAAAAATATTCAAGTTGGTTATAACTTACCAGAAAATATTATTCGACAAATTGGACTGACAAAAACTCGACTTTATTTTAGTGGAAATGACATCTGGGAAACACACAATGTTCAAGGAGGATACGATCCCGAGCAACCAACGGGAAGCGAAATCTCTTATCCATTTGCAAGAGTGTTCGCTTTTGGCCTAGAACTAGCATTTTAACTTTAAAATAGAAATTATGAAAAAAAATTATATATATATAATATTAGTATCTTTAATTACAATTAGTTGTAACAAGGACGATCTAAATCTATACCCACAAGATAGAGTTACGGATGAATCTTTTTGGAATACACCCAATGATTTTCAATTAGCAGTTAACACCATGTACTCCACACTTCCAGGACATAGAAGGACCGACATAGATTCTGATATTGCATTTGCCGAAAACCCAAATACTGTAGGAAGCGGTACCAACTTAGCTACAGCTAATAGTGGTACTTGGAACGGAGCATATTCACGCATTAGACATTTGAATAACATTCTTGAACAAGCAATCAAAAAACCAGAATTAGACGCAAGTAGATGGGTTGCCGAAGCCAAGTTCTTCAGAGCAATGAATTATGCAAAATTAGTACGTATTTACGGAGATGTTCCTTTAATTTTAAGTGTATTATCCACTTCATCAGAAGAAGAGTTGAACATGAAACGCACCCCACGAAGTGAAGTTATTGACGTTGTTTTAAATGACTTAACAGAAGCAGCACTTGACTTACCTTTACATAACGCAATGGCAGGTGACGAAAAAGGACGCATTACTAAAGGTGCAGCACTTTCTTTAAAAGCACGCATTGCTTTACATGAAGGAACATGGAGTAAATACCATCAAGGTGGTAAAGCCAACGAAAGATTTGAATTAGCAATTAAGGCCTCAAAAGATGTTATAGATTCCGGGCAATATAACTTATACAACGGGAACGGTTTGGACAGCTACAGGTTATTATTTTTACCTCCTGGTGATGATTCTAATGAATCAATATTGCACCGAAGATACTATGCTGATATCTCCACACATAATTTTTCCAACAGCGTTCAAGCTAATTGGAGTGCTACGAGAAAATTAGTAGATATGTATTTAGATAATACAGGGCTCCCAATAGACCATCCCTCTTCAAGCTTTGTAGGTTATACCTCTATTTTAGATGAATATAAAAACCGTGACCCAAGGTTAAGTAACACCATAGGGAAGATAGGAGACGTTTTTGCTGATCACAGTGGTAACACTTACACTTACGGTATTGGTAACATAACCAACTATACGGTTTCGGGTTATAGAATCCGAAAATTTCAATCAGACGATTCAGAAATCAGACTCGTTAGAAAAGAATTTTCCGACCATCATATTATTCGTTATCCAGAAGTATTATTAATATACGCTGAAGCACTCTTCGAAAAAAACGGGACTATTTCAGATGCCGATTTAGATAAGAGCATTAATGTCATTAGAGACCGTGTTAATATGCCTCATTTATCCAATGCCTTTGTAAACGGAAACGGCCTAAATATGATCACCGAAATACGCAGAGAACGAACAATTGAACTCGCTTTTGAAGGCTTTAGACTCGATGATTTAAAGCGATGGAAAATTGCAGAAACGGAGTTAAGAGAGGATATTAAAGGGTTTCGATATACAGGAACAGAATGGGAATCCGTATTCCCTCTACTTTCCGATTTTAATACAAGTGCTACATTAGATCAAGAGGGCAATATTATTATTCAACCTTCCTCTTCTAGGTTTTTCACGAATAAGCATTACTTATTTCCTTTGCCTTTACAGCAGATTCAATTAAACCCTAACTTAATCCAAAATCCGGGCTGGTAATTTATGTTACCATGTGTTTGTGTATAACGATGAGCCCAAATTTAATGCCCATTAATTTTTGGGCTTTTTTACTCGAACACGAAACTAATAAAAAAACAATCCATTTTCATAATCTAAACAATTACATAACTAATCTTGTTCAATATAATAACACCGTTCTGTATTTTATTTTACAGATCAAACAATCCCAATTAATAAAATGAATAAAAAAAAATACACTATTTTATCCTTCTTTTTGTCCCTGACTACAATTATTAGTTTTGGTCAGCAGCAGTTCAAAAAGTCACTTCATCAAAGTTTTAAGGAGGCCAACGTAATTACTAATGGTCATACACTTACCGTAAGTACTGGTAAATACACAAGAGTGTGGAAACTCACTCCAAAAGGATTATTGAGCCAACGTATTAACGGAATTAATGGAACAATGAATCCAATTGAATCCGTGTATAACAGCGACTGGAATTTAGAAGGAATTCTAAACCCAAAACTTAATGGAGAATTAATTTCCCTAACCGCCCACAAAGCAAACGATGAAGGTTTCACCTCAGATCACTTAAAAGTAACCGCTGAATTTGAATATAAAACACAAGGGTTGGTCCTAAAATATGACATTTGGGCTTATCCAAATGCCACAGGTATACGCACACAAATTCATTTAAAAAAACTAGCCAATTATAGCCCTCCACAAACATCTGAAACCTTGGCAAGAGCCGAATATTTCCCCATAAAAACCAATGATGTGGAAACGAAATTAATAGGTTATTATAACGACACTCAACATCGAAATAAACGAGAGACAGAAATTTTAAAAGAAGTAACAACAACAGAAAAAGGAGATTACAACTGGGCTAGCATCATAGACATACAATCAAAAGATCAAGGTCTAATGCTTGTTCAAGAATCTCACAAATGTGTAAATCAACCTGGAGTACATACAGGGAGTTTTCATGTAGACGAAACAGGATTGTATGCTTCTGGATTAGGAATATCTTTTGAAAATTTAAGCGAAGAATTCCAACCTTTATGGGCTTATTGGAGTGTCACCTACCATGGAAACGAAGAAGAAAGAGCGCTTGCATTAAAACAATTCGACCGTTTACGGTATCCAATAGACCCAAAGAGAGACATCTATATCATGGCCAACAACTGGGGAAGTGGTGCCAGTGGAGACGAAAGTAGACATGCTTCTAGAGAAGAAAATATCCTTCTGGAAATAGCCAGTCAAAAAGATTTAGGAATAGATTTACAACAAGTTGATGACGGATGGCAAGGCTATCACCAATATAAGAAATGGGACCTAGTATCTCAAACAACAAGCAAGCAGTTTGGAACCTACGACGTTTATCCTGAAGGATGGAAAAACATACGTCTTGCAGCAAAAAAATCCAACATTAAACTTGGACTATGGGCCGCTTGGACCATTCCAGGAGAGGACCTTTTAAAACAATACCATAATGGTGGCTTTTCTTCCTACAAATTAGATTTTGCCAATTTAAAAAACTACAAGACTTTTCACAACTTTATAAATAAAGTAAGAACCTTTATTTTAGCCACCGACCATAATGTCCGTGTTAACTGGGATGTGACAGAAAACCCAGCACGCATTGGCTATTTCTACGGTAGAGAATATGGAAACATCTATTTAGAAAACAGAAAACCCATTAATCCTATAAACGTTCTATACCACCCGTACTTAGTGTTACGAGATGCTTGGCAGGTGTCTAAATACACAAATTTGAATAAATTTCAAGTTAGTATTCAAAATATAGACCGAGTAAATAAAGCAGCAAGTGATGCCTATTTACACAATCATGCCTATAGTGTTGCTATTTCTCTAATGGGATCCCCTATCTTTTTCCAAGAAACAAGATACTATTCCGAAGCCGCTAGAAATGAAATCAAGCCGTTATTAGATGTGTATAAAAAACACCGTAAAGCAATGTACAAGGGGTATGTATTTCCTATTGGAGCAAAACCAGACAATAACAGTTGGACTGGTTTTCAAAACTATAACCCGTCCTCTAAAGTAGGGTATTTGACTGTTTTTAGAGAAATTAACAACAAAGAAATTCACCAAAAAATAACACTTCGTTTTTTAAAAAACAAAGAAATAAAGCTCACCAACTTAATGACTGGAGAGATTACACAAACCGCTATTGATAAAAAAGGAAACTTAAATCTATCGATAGAAAACCCCATCGATTTTCGCTTCTTCAAATATGAAGTACTCTAGAAAACAAAATTATGCCTCTTTAATATCATTCATTTAAAGAGGCATAATTATATTAAAGTAGGTACTAACTAGACCGTAAAATAAGTTTCCAACTCTTGTAAGGTCTCTGTAGATGAAGACAAGTCTTTTACTATTTCTCCTTTTTCCAAGACCACAATTCTATCACACACCTCCGTTACATGCCCTAAATCGTGACTAGAAATTAATAAGGTCACTTCTTGGTTTTCTACAAAGCTTTTAAGCAGTTGCTTCAGTCTAATTTGAGTGGTAGGATCTAGGTTTGCAAAAGGCTCATCCAAGACGATCACTTCAGGACTTCCAATCAATGCCGCTATAATCCCCGCTTTTTTCTGATTTCCTTTGGATAAATCGCGCAAATACTTTTTTGCCCCCAAAATTTCATCGTTAAAAATCTCGTGGAATTGCGTTAAAAAAGCATCCACATCCGCTTTGTTCTGCCCACGTAACTCTCCTACAAAGTAAAAATACTCTTCAGGTGTTAGGTAGCCTATTAAAAAGGATTCGTCTATAAACGAACCTGTAAACGTTTTCCAATCTTCACTCTCAGCCACCTGAATATTATTGAGCATAATATGCCCTGAACTTGGCCGTATCAAATCTAACAACAGGTTAAAAAAGGTAGTTTTACCAGCGCCATTGTTTCCAACAAGCCCCAAACATTGTCCTTTAGGAATTTCTAAATTTTCTATGGATAATACCGTGTTTCCTCCGTACTTTTTTGAAATATTAATTGCTTTAATCATGTGCTTTTTTTTATGAGTTAGATTGACTGAATGCAGCAATCATTTCGTGTTTTTTATTTTTATATCGCTGTACAATAATTTTCATTAATTTTTGATGAAATACCATTCCAAATAGCCCCAAAACTACCAATGTAGCCACCCCTGCCTCAAAATTGATAAACTTATAAGGGATATAAAAGAGAATGATCGGTAATAGTAAAAGAGGTAATCCTATCAGCCATTGTACAGCTCCTGTCCCTTGATAATTAAACGCTGCACTTTTATCCAAGTCTATTTTTTTACGGTTAAAAGAACCGCCATAGAGAAGTACATGGGTATTTACGCCAATATTATACACCATGGCTGCAAAATGCACTAGCAATATTTCCCATCCAAAATACACATAAGGAACACTCAGTACAAATAACAATACGGCGCTGGCCATCATCAATTTGTATTTGGAATCTAAATACTGTTTGTATTTGATGTTTTGACTCATTAACATACTGTAATATCCACTATCCCAAGCAGGAATAAATTGCCCAAAATTGATCATAAAGATACCCGTGATAAATACACCTACAAATACATAAAAGCCTGGTATGCCTTGATAGGTAGGATTGGGATAAAATATCAATCCGTAAAACAAGCACAACACCAACATTAAAAGAGTAGAACGTGGTCTTTTATTACGCCATAATAACTTTAAGTCCAACTGTAAAAATGGGGCAATAGCACCTAATTTACGCGTCCATGCCAAGTCACTAACTGCGACTTCTTTAGTGGCTTTTTTTAAACTTCCATCAATAAATAATTTACCGATAAGCATCTTAAAATTGATCCAATATATGGCCACCAACACAAGGATAGGGATACTCACCATCCATGGCGATGCTACTATAGCATTAACACTAGCAGCTATAATTCCTGAAAAGGAAATGACATTAAAATGATTCAAGGCCAACAATCCACTCACGAACAAAAGAATAGGAAGGAATGCAAATTCTGTTTCCGATGATTTACTTTCTATGATAAAATTCAAGAAGTTTATAATTAGTGCAAAGACCAACATGCTCACGGCCCAAACAGCTACTTGTAGCGAATCATAATCCTTGGCTAAAAGAAACAGGGAGAAAGGAACTATGGCAAATAAAGGCAATACATTAAAAAATGATAGTGCCGATTTGTTCAATACATAACGTACAATTTTACTCTTTTTAAGCGGCAACACCAATAATGGTTTTACATCCATAACAGGGAGTTTTTGAAGAAAAAATCGCATCATCAAATCGCCCAACAACCAATAAAACACAAAGTTATTTACTTGCGTAAATGGATCTGCTTCCGGGTAAAACTTTTCTAACAATGGAAACAAGCCTACTCCAAGAGCTAAAAAAATAGTAATAAAATAGAGCGCCAAAAACACCATCAGTACATTAATAGCGATGCTTTTTTGCCAGTAAGACGAACGGAAAAACTGCTTCCATTCCAAATTCATAAAACGTGTAATCATAGAATAAATTTTAAACTTTATACGGTATTAGTAATCAATAAAATAAAAATGTTACACAATTAGGTCATCATTTTATATTCTGGGTACTGTGCTTCTAGTAATTCGGTCATTTTGGAAGGGATGATAAAGGCAACGATATAATTTATAATGATAAAGAGTGTAAGGAAAGTACTAAAAAACAATATACTGTATACTCCATAACTACCATCAGAAGACGGTATAAAATAAAGCGGTAAATATGAAAATGCAGCTACCCCTCCAGTATTCAAAATCATCTCTTCAAATAGCCATTTTTTACCTGATTCTTTAAATCTCTGTTTTTTTATCTTACTTAAGGTATACAAACGGACTCCTATCACAACTATACACAACAAAACGATGCCAATTATAGTGTGTTTTTGATAAGACTGGAACACATCTAATAAACCAAAAACAACTCCAAAAACAGTAAGTGTCACCATTATTTGAGGGAGCCTAAAAAAGTCCCTTAGTATTGATAGCATTATTTTTTGATACTTTTTACCGACAGCTTTAGTACGTGACTCCACCACGTCCATAAAGCCAAATACGCCAAAC
>Ga0209292_1000744_pt1 | contig 41677 bp, 33 predicted proteins | sample GOMGulsemesocosm_2_FD_184634 | JGI IMG/M metagenome (GOLD analysis project Ga0209292, IMG submission 184634) | Methane-oxidizing microbial communities from mesocosms in the Gulf of Mexico - GOM9C Gulf of Mexico (SPAdes) (version 2) | ecosystem: Environmental > Aquatic > Marine > Cold seeps...
TTCTAGTTGTTGTAATTTATGTTTAGCATTTTTTACTACTTCACTTGGCACACCAGCTAATGTCGCTACTTGTAAACCATAACTCTTGTTAGCCGCCCCCTCTTGTACTGCATGTAAAAAGGCGATGCTATCACCGTGCTCAACGGCATCAAGGTGCACATTTACTAATTCTGGAATCGTTTCAGGTAACGAAGTTAGCTCGAAATAATGGGTTGCAAATAGTGTATAAGCTTGAATCTTTTTAGCTAGCTGTTCGGCACAGGCCCACGCCAGTGATAACCCATCAAAGGTACTGGTGCCTCGGCCAATCTCATCCATTAATACCAGGCTATTTTGTGTGGCATTATGCAGAATGTTCGCTGTTTCAGTCATCTCAACCATGAAGGTAGAGCGGCCACTTGCTAAATCATCGGATGCACCAATACGGGTGAATATTCTGTCAACCGGGCCGATTTTTGCACTTTGTGCGGGAATAAAACTACCGATATGTGTCATCAATACCATCAAGGCAACTTGACGCATATAGGTAGATTTACCACCCATGTTAGGGCCGGTAATAATCAACATTCTGCGTTGGTCATTCAATGAAACAGGGTTGGCAATAAATGGCGTTTTATTGACTTGCTCAACAACCGGATGACGACCCTCTTCAATCATAATGCCACGTTCGCTTTGTAAAACAGGGCGAACGTAGTTAAGTGTTAATGCACGTTCAGCTAAGGTATTCAGCACGTCTAATTCAGCTAAAGACTGCGCAGTAAATTGTAGTTGCGCGAGGTATGGCATTAGTTGATCAATCAGGCCTTCATAAAGCTTCTTCTCTAGTGCTAATGCTTTGCCTTGGCTAGAGAGCACTTTATCTTCATGCTCTTTTAGTTCGGCAATTATGTAACGCTCTGTATTTTTAAGCGTTTGACGACGTACGTAATGGGCAGGCACTTGATCGGCAGCACTACGGCTGGTTTCAATATAATATCCATGCACGCGGTTATAACCGACTTTAAGGGTAGGGATGCCCGTTGCTTCTCGTTCACGTAGTTCAAGTTTTTCGAGGTAATCAGTCGCACCCTGTGCAAGGTTACGCCACTGATCTAATTCGCTGTTGTAACCGGCTTTTATGACGCCTCCATCACGAATGATAACCGGTGGGTTATCAATCACAGCTGTCTCTAATAAAGTTAACAGTTCAGGGTAGTTACCCATCTCTTTACTGAGTTTGCTCACTAGCTCATTGGGCAATTCTGCAATCAAGTTTTGTAATTCAGGTAACAGTGAAAATGCAGTACGTAAACGTGTTAAATCACGAGGGCGGGCTGAGCGTAATGCTAAACGTGCAATCACACGTTCAATATCACCAATCTGTTTAAGCGGTTCTGCCAGAGGACCATTCAGGTCTAAATCGATTAAGGTTTGGATCATGGTTTGGCGGTAGTTAAGGATATTCACGTTACGAATTGGCTGGTGGATCCAACGCTTTAATAAACGGCTACCCATAGGCGTCACGGTAAAGTCTAATACCTCAGCAAGCGTATTATCAAAACCGCCAGAGAGGTTTTGAGTCAATTCTAAATTTTTACGTGTAGCGGCATCTAAAATAACGCTATCAATATTCTGCTCTAATTTAATTGATTGTAGATGGGGCAGGCTGGTACGTTGGGTATCTTTAATGTATTGCAATAAAGCACCGGCAGCACACAGTGCGACTTCAGCTTGTTCAACACCAAAACCAATCAGATCTTTTGTACCAAACTGCTGATTTAGTGTATTACGTGCGGTGCTTAACTCAAACTCCCACTCTGGGCGACGACGGATAGTTTGCAGGTGTTCAATCAGATCACAATGTTCGAAGTTATCCGGATAAAGCAGCTCGGCTGGGTTTAGGCGTTGTAATTCAGCTTGTAGTGTTTCAGTGTGTTGAAACTGATTGATAATAAAACGGCCACTACCAATATCTAATGAGGCGATACCAAAACTGTCTTGCTGTTGATACACCGCACATAATAGATTGTCCTGTCGATCATCAAGCAGCGCTTCATCGGTAATAGTGCCTGGGGTGATAATACGTACGATTTTACGCTCTACAGGACCTTTACTTGTCGCTGGATCACCTATCTGCTCAACAATCGCAACCGATTCACCCATGGCAATCAGTTTTGCTAAATACCCCTCTATACTATGGTAAGGAACACCCGCCATCGGGATCGCGTTACCCCCTGTTTTACCACGCTGGGTGAGTGAAATACCAAGTAGCTGTGAAGCTTTACGCGCATCATCAAAAAACAGCTCATAAAAATCACCCATGCGATAAAGCATTAATGTATCTGGGATTTCGCTTTTGATGGTTAAATACTGTTGCATCATTGGCGTATGTTGTTTTAATTGTTGCGCAGTTGGTTTCATTATATACCCATGTTACCTCAAGGTGCTTTGTCAGGTGCTAGCTCGGGAACTAGGGCAAGGCGCAACATGAGGTAATTGTGATTCACTTTTCGAGTGTTGGAACGCAGAAGTAGTTTTCGAGCTAGCACCCCGTAGGGCAAGGTAACTTGCACTAATCTGCGTTGTTATAAAGTTTCGATGTAGAATAACTAGACTTCAACTTTATGTCTAGCATCTCAGCACAATTTTCCTTGCTGACTTTGCGCCTTGAAGTATCATGGGTATAAGTACACTCAGTCGTAATGTTAAATCTGTTGGAGAAGCTTATGTTTACTGAAAAAACCGTACAAGAGTTAGCACAACTATTAGGTGATAAACTCACTCAAGCTGGCCTCGTCGCTGCCACTGCAGAGTCTTGTACTGGTGGAGGGGTAGCATACGCAATAACGGAAATTTCTGGAAGTTCTTTGTGGTTTGATCGTAGCTTTGTGACTTATAGCAATGATGCCAAAATTCAGATGTTAGGTATTGATAAATCACTTATTGAAAACTTTGGCGCAGTATCAGAGCAAGTGGTTGAGCAGATGGCAAGTCGTGCAGTCAAACATTCAGAAGCGGATGTCAGTGTTGCGATAAGTGGCATTGCTGGACCCGGCGGTGGCAGTGAAGAGAAACCCGTTGGTACTGTGTGTTTCTCTTGGTATAACGCGCATGGTAGCAGCAAAACAGAAACCTACCAGTTTGTGGGTGATCGTAGTGAAGTACGCACACAAGCAATTCGTTTGGCATTAAGTGGTTTAATCGATATTATATAAATTTTAAGCAAATAAAACTTGATACTGTATAAATCAGCAGTATACTGTTTGCATACACAGTAAATAAGAAATCATTATCTGGAGATAATATGAGTCAGGATAAAAACAAAGATAAAGCATTAGCAGCCGCACTTGGTCAAATTGAGAAACAGTTTGGTAAGGGCTCTATTATGCGTTTGGGAGATGGCTCTGCAGCAATGGAGATCGATTCTGTATCTACTGGCTCATTAGGTTTAGATGTAGCACTCGGTATAGGTGGTCTACCATACGGTCGTGTTGTTGAGATCTACGGTCCAGAAAGTTCAGGTAAAACAACGTTAACACTACAAGTTATTGCACAAGCACAGAAGCAGGGTAAAACCTGTGCCTTTATCGATGCTGAGCATGCGCTTGATCCTGTTTACGCTAAAAAATTAGGTGTGAACATTGATGAGCTACTTATTTCACAGCCGGATACGGGTGAGCAAGCGTTAGAGATTTGTGACATGTTAGTACGCTCAGGTGCAGTTGGTGTAGTGATTGTCGATTCTGTTGCTGCGTTAACGCCTAAAGCGGAAATCGAAGGTGACATGGGTGATTCACACATGGGTCTTCAAGCACGTTTAATGTCGCAAGCACTGCGTAAATTAACCGGTAACATCAAGCAAACAAATACGATGTGTATTTTCATCAACCAAATCCGTATGAAGATTGGTGTAATGTTTGGTAACCCAGAAACAACAACCGGTGGTAATGCACTTAAATTCTACGCATCAGTACGTTTAGATATTCGTCGTATCGGCGCAGTGAAAAATGGTGATGAAATCGTTGGTAATGAAACACGTGTTAAAGTGGTTAAAAACAAAGTTTCACCACCATTTAAACAAGCTGAATTCCAGATCTTATATGGGCAAGGCATTAATAGCCACGGTGAGATGATCGACCTTGGTGTTAAGAATGAACTAGTTGAAAAAGCGGGTTCTTGGTATTCATACAATGGCGCTAAAATTGGCCAAGGTAAGAGTAACGCATGTAAACACTTTGCTGAGCATCCAGAGCAAGCTGCTGAGTTAGATAAAAAACTACGTGATATTCTATTAGCTAAGCCTGAAGAAATCGCAAAAGCTGTTGAAGAAAGTGAAGTTGCTGAAGAGCAATAATCTCCAGCTGGCAAACATAAAAAAGGCGTGATTTATCACGCCTTTTTGCTTTCTGGAAAATAGCTTCTAGCTTCTAGCTTTCCAGCATGTTTATCTTAATGTTCTTCAAGTTTTTTATGTTTATGCACTAAATTAAAGTCTGCAAGAATGGCATAAGCACTAGGAATGATAAATAACACTAACAATGTTGAGCTAAAGATACCAAACACGATAGATACGACTATGGGTTGTACAATTTGTGCTTGTAAGCTTGTCTCTAATAACAAGGGTAATAACCCTGCAGCTGTTGTTAATGAAGTTAAGAATACCGCCCTAAATCGATCGCGACTCGCTTTCACCACTGATTCATGAACATTATGCCCAAGGTCAACATGGTGGCGAATATATTGCACCAACAGTATCGAGTCATTTACCACAATGCCGGCTAATGAAACAAACCCCAAAATTGATGGCATTGAAAGGTTATGGCCTGTTAACCAGTGCCCCCATAAAACACCAATTAGTGCTAAGGGAATAGCTAACATCACCACAAATGGTTCGATATAACTGCGAAATTGAAAACTCAAAATAGCAAATAAAGCAAATAAACCAATACTAAAACCTTTGATGAATGAGTTCGCAGTTTTCTCTGATTCTTTGGCTGCTCCTTCAAAATCAACATTCAGACCAGGGAATTGCTCTATTAATAACGGAATGTAATTATTACGCATATTGCTGACGATCTCAGTGCCATTAGCAACATGGTTATCTACATCAGCCATGACAGTTACTGTGCGTTGCGCATCAATGCGTTGAATACGTACAAATGAGCGTTCGCTATTTAATGTGGCAACAGCACTTAGCGGTAGCTGTTTTCCTTGATCTAGGATGATGGGGAAATTAGCCAGTGCTTGCAGGTTACCCGCTTGTTTTTTGTTGAGCTGTACTTGAATTTGAATATTTTCAGGTCCAACTTGTATCTCATCGGCTGTCTCGCCAAAATAAGCTGCGCGCAGTTGTGATGCAACAGTCTGGCCATCAACGCCATAGTTTTCTGCCCCCGGTTTAAGCTTAATAATGACTTCTTCTTTGCCGGGGCGCATATCATCTAAAATGCCATTAACCCCATTAAATTGGCTCAAGTAAGTTTGTAATTCAACAGACGCTTGTTTTACAAGCTTTAGATCATCATGCTGCAAACGCACTTCAATATCACGACCAGCAGGGCCCATTGTAGATTGTTTGAATACTAATGAGATGGGGTCGGCTAACTCACCTGTTTGTAATCGCCACGCTTCAATAAATGAGTCGATTAAGGTATTACGTATCTCAGAAGATAATATATCTAAGCGTACCGTGGCAACATGTGGACCTTTTTCGCCAGCATCGGCATTAAAGTTATATTGTGCGGTGATATCACGTACTAACGGACTCTGTTCTTGGTTGTTAAGTGTCAGTTGATCTCCTACTAACTGTGCACTTTTGATGATGTTAGCCACTACTTGCTCAGTTTGTTTTAGGGTTGAGCCGGGGGGCAGAATAATACGTGCTTCAGCTATGTCACCATCTAATTCAGGGAAGGGTACAAACTTCAATCCACCACCGGCAACAAGTGCAAAAGACAAAAATAGCGTACCAATGGTAAAACCGATGCTGGCATAGCGCCACTTCACCACAAAGCAGACCGCTCTGACTAATGTCTGGTTTTTAAACTGATCAAATTTCTGTAAAAATTGACGTTTAAACTTTAAGGTAGTTTCAGGTTTTTCAGGTTTTGAAAGTGAGTGGTATAGATGATTAGGTAATATTAAAAATGCTTCCACCAAACTCACTGATAACACCATTATCAGTACTAAAGGCACAACAGAAAGCACTTTACCCATCTGTCCATCTAACCATAACAAACTACCAAAAATAAAAATGGTGGTTAAAAATGAGGAGATAACACCGGGTGCAACCTTGCTAACACCTTGAATCACAGCTTCGTGGGGTGGTAATTTTTTCTCGATATGCGCTGCCACCGACTCGGCAATAACGATAGCATCATCCATCATAATGCCTATCGCCATTAATAAACCCACCAGTGTCATGACGTTGATAGAGACACCCAGCAGGCTCATTAAAAATAGGCCTCCCAAAAAGGCAACAGGTAAACCCGCCGAGACCCAAAATGAGTAACGTAGTGAGAAGAATAACCACATGGTAAGAAAAACTAATACTATCCCCTGCAAACCATTGCTTAGCATCATATCAAGACGATCTTGTAAAACAGATGATATGTCGTTGGTTAGGGTGAGTGTTACACCATCGGGCGCTATTTTTTGTTGGTATTCTACAAACTCTTTGATTCGAGCTTTAATGCGTAGTGCATCATCAGCTTTGTTTTTTGCAATTTTTAGCATGGCAGCTGGTTTGCCATTAAACTGAATCTTTGCCTCATCTAATTCAAACTGGTCGGTAATGGTGGCAACATCACTCAAACGCACAACACCACCATCAGTCAGTGAAGCAACGACTATTCTACCTAGTGCCAATGGTGTCACTTTGCGCTCATCAAAGCGGATCAATAAATTTTTGTTTGCTAGCTCAATGTTACCTGCTGGCATTTTTACATTTTGACGACCAATCTTGTCCGCTATTTGCCCAACCGTTAATCCTAAATGACGAATGTCTTGTTCATTTAATTCAACACGTAATTGATGGTCAGAAAAACCAGCAACAGTGACTAAACTGACATCATAATCGATTTTTAAACTACGCTTGAGTATTTCGGCATAGGCCTTCAAATGGGGTAAACTTGTTTCTGCAGAGATAGCAATATCAACCACAGGTTCAGCCCAATCTAGCTCTTTGACGGTAGGGGGCTCTATCTGTGAAGGAAAGTCTTTAATGGCGTTAATTTCGGTTTGTATATCAACCAATGAGCGCCCCATATCTACTTTGTCGTCCATCTTTACGGTTAAGGACGCATAACCCTCCTGCGCATCACACTTGGTCTCTTCAATATTGCTTAAACCATCGACTGCATCTTCTAAACGTAAACACAAACTTTCTTCTACTTCTGCGGGTGAAGCGCCAGGATAAACAACGCTAGCAATAATGTAAGAAGATGAAAACTCAGGGAATGTTTCGCGCTTGATACTGCTTAAGTTACTGATGCCCAGTACAAAAAAAGCAAGCATGATGAGGTTTGCTGCCGTTGGATGGCGTGTGAGTAGCTTAATCACTATTTAGCCTCCTCTTGGATCGTATTCGCTGTTTTTAATGACATTTTTGCAATCGCTGGGATCAAATCGTTTAAAACTAGTCTCTCTCCCTCTTTGAGCTCTCCTGTCACGGCAACACCCTGTTTGTTTCTAAAGACGACCTGTACTTTGCGAATATCTAGGGTGTTGTTGGCTTGCATAATATAGATATGCTGGCCATGCAGTGCTTTTTCTGGAATGATAAATTGCTTAGAAGCAAAACCTTGCAGATGAGCACTGACAAACATACCCTTTGTTAATGGTGGTTTATTGTTTAAATCAAGGTGTTTAAAGTCTTGCTTTACCTCTAAATAGAAACCAATTGTTGCTTGGTCTGGATTAATATTATCGGCTATACGTGTCACTGTTGCAGGCCATTGGTGAGTGGTATTACCAAGCTGTAGCTCGATGTAGCCTGCCAAACCTAACTTTTCAACATCAGGTAATTGTCCGTTGTTTGATTTAGGATGTTTAACGGTTTTCATCAACACTTTTGCATCACTCAAAGAGAGCTCTGCTTTTATCTCTACTGAACCTAGTTGTTGTGCTTCAAACATGATGTTACCGATGGTGACGGCTTGAGCCTGTTCAACGTTGACCTGTGCAATACGTGAATCAAAGGGCAAAACTAGACGTGTATTTTCGAGTTGGCGTAACGCATCCTGCAATAAGGCTTGATTGATTTTTAGCTGTGATAAAGCAATCTTTCGATCGTCAGGTAAAAGCTTAAGTGTGCTACTCAGGTCTTGCACTAATTTTGTTTGCCCTAGTAGAGATTGATTTTGCGCTTCTACTTCAGAGTTTGAAATGAGCTTTTTATTTTTTAGCTCTAACTTACGTTTATATTCTCTATTTTCTAAGGCTAATTTCTGCTTTTCAATCTTAAGTGTATTGCGTAGGTTTTTCTCCTCTTGATCAAGGCGTATTAACTGGGTTTTAGCCATATTCACATTTGCTAAGGCTTGTGATTGTTTTAATTCATATTCTAATGGGTCTATCTGCAGAACTAATGTACCTGCATCTAACATTCTGCCGCTTTCTAACGCGGGATGACGGTAAATCACTTTGCCACTAACCTCTGAAATAGCTTGCCAACTATGTTTAGGTTCAACTCTTCCGTAGGCAATAATTTCTGGTGCGCTATCAAGCAATACAAGGGGGGTAACATCTACTAAGCGTGCTTTATCAAAATTTTCTTGCACTTCAGGAGATGACTTTAATAGTATTGACGCTACCAAAGTCAGTAAACCAATAGCGACACCTGGTATTAAAAAACGCTTTTTATTTTGCTTCATGAAAAGTCCTTGTTCGTTTGGTTTTTAATAAAACCAAACTTGAGTAGTTGGCTATTTTGTAATGCAAGATGTGCCATAAATTCTGGGGTGATATCGATGTTCAATGCTTGTTTCAAAAACGGAGGCATTAAAAAGGGGAAAACCATCAAACTAAAGAAGCTGACTTCCATACAAACGGGATCAATTCCCTCTTGTAATAAACCTTTTTGATGCATTAACTTGAATAACTTCATGTTGTTAGGATCAAGCACACTATGTAATATATTTTTTAATGCCTGGTTTTTAGCTGTTTCTGGCATAGAAGCAATTTTAAAAATTAACTTGGGGAAGTCTGGATTATGGCTCATTACGCGGTAATAAGTCGTCAATAGTTCACTTGCACTGTCTACGTTAGTTGATTGATAAAGGCTGTTTAGTTGGGCGGTAATAGGGGCTGTCATTTCCTGCATCATGGCCGTAAATAGACCCAGCTTTGACTGAAAGTAATAACGAATTAATGCGCTATCCACGTCTGCTTCAGTTGCAATAGCACGTATTGATACTTTGTCATAGTCATGCTCAACAAACAGTTTTTTAGCTGCGTTAATTAGCTTGCCTTGCTTGTTATCATTGTGTGCCGGTCGACCTATTTTTTTTACATTACTCATTTATGCTAACCGTTAGTTACTTAATTCATCGGGTGATGAATTAAGTATAGCAAGCATGAAATATAAGCATATTAAAACAATTCCTAATAAATTTGATTCTGGTGAATATAACAAAGGCGCCAACTAGTGGCGCTTAAGGGGAGAATGGGCTGGTTATAGGTATTGCTGTATATCAACCTCATCAATCTGCTCTTCTAAGAGATAATTTTCTGCATATTTTAGATAAGTTCCTGATGTTAAAAACAACTTAAATACTTCAGGATCAATATGATCATCTTTCACCATAAAGCTCATAATTTTGATAGCTTGGCTTAAGGACTTGCGCTCTTTATAGGGTCTATCGGAAGCGGTTAATGCTTCAAAAATATCAGCAACCACCATTATTCTCGCTGTGACTGGTAGTTCAGCTGCATTAGTTTTTCGCGGATAGCCTGTGCCATCCATTTTTTCATGGTGTCCGCCAGCAATCGTAGGTATTTGTTGGAGGTGATCAGGAAAGGGTAGTTTTGATAACATCACAATGGTATGTACCATATGACCATTAATAATAAATCTATCTTCAGCGGTTAAGGTACCGCGTTTAATGGATAGATTATAAAGCTCTCCACGATTAAAGCGATATTCAGGCGTTTGCATATCAAAGCCCCACTCATTACCCTGCTCTGTTAGTTCAGCATGCTCTCTTTCGATAAGGTGTTCAGTTTTATCGGCAAGTAAATTTTCTTGTGCAGGCAACGTAGAGTCGGCAATCTTAGTGACTTGGTGGGGCGCAATACCTATTTTATTGTTAAGAGTTCTTGTCCATGTACGTTTAGCGATATTTTGCAGTCGTGTTATTTTATCATCAGACATAAACTCGCCACCAATATTACACTCTGCAACAAATTCGAACTCTTCATCGAGTTGCTTAAGTAGCAGATCACGTTGCTCAGTGAGCTGCTGTTTATCACCATTTTCAGCTAAGCCCTGCCAGTAACTTTTCTGTGCATCTGTTTTTAACAGTTCAAAACGCATTCTAATTTCATTTAGACGATCGGATATTGTTTCCAGTTTTGTTGCTTTATCAACAATATATTCTGGTGTTACAATTTTTCCACAGTCATGTAACCATGCAGCGATATGTAACTCTTCCCACTGGTCCTCTGACAAATCAAACTCTTTATAAGTACCTTCATTGACGTCACAAGCAGCTTTGCTTAGCATTTTAGTTAACTCTGGCACGCGGGCACAATGACCACCTGTGTATGGGGACTGACTATCAATCGCACCAGCAATAAGCAGGATAAAGCTCTCTAATAACTGTTTCTGCTCTGCAAGCAACTGTTGGCTTTGAATAGAGAGGGCTGAGAAACTGGCAATAGCCTGTGCGTATTGCAATTTGCCTTTATTTAACGGGAAGTGAGGGGATTCTAATACTGCAATTAACCCTAAGTTTTGGCCATCCCGATTCTTAAGGGGAACTAGCTGCCAGTTCAATGAAAATGAGGCTTTTAGGTTCTCTGTGAGTAACTGTTTTATATTATCAGGTATGCTGTGTTTGCTATTGTTTTGTAATGTATCAAGGCTCAGCGTAAGTTCTGATAGCTTTTTAGTCAGCTTTTCATTCTCAGCTTTATCCAAAATGTCTAAGTTACAGTGTTCTATTTTATAGTTACTTTTTTCATTAAGAATAATAATCGTCCCTTGGCTATTAGGGATGTTATTACACTCCTGGCTAATTTTATTTAGTAGTTGTTGAAAGCTCTGTTTACTAACTAACGAAGCGGACAGATCTTGGAAGTGTGAGATTGTCTCTTTCATATTATTTGTTACGCTAATGAGCTCTACAATCTCAGCAATAGGGCTGTTATTTGTTATCTGCTCACTAAAGTCAAAGTTTTTAATTTTTTCCAGATCTATCGTTAACCTACTAATAGGTGCTGTTAATAAACGTGCAAAATACCAAGCAACTGGCAAGGTCGCTAATATGATTAACAGGGTAATAAAAATGCTTTTATAGCGAGCCTGGTAAGCCTCTGATAATAACTCCTTGGTTTTTACTATTTGAAAGAGTAATAAATTGTTATTAGTGGATAGGTCTGAAACCTTACCTAACCAATCTTCACCCTTATAGGAGAATAAAATACTGCCCTTTTGGTTTTGATAGTGCTCAAAAGCATAGTTTAAAACGGGTTGGTTAATTTCTGAGATTAATTTAAATTTATCAAACCTTCCATCTTCAGAAAGCAATGCTTGTGTATCCTGAAAAGCGATAACATTGCCCTTTTTATCTAATACAATGCGCTTTGCACTTGGCGATGATTGAAACTCTTTAAGTAACTTAGATAGTTTACTCAAAGTATAGTCTGCTCCAATAACGGAGCCGGAAGCTTTATCTTTAATCGCTAGTGTAACGCCATACTCTTGGCTAGCATGAAAAAGATAAGCATCGGTAACAATATAGTTCTCACTCTTTTTTGCCTTCTGATACCAAGGACGCTCTGTTACCTTTATATTATAATTTTTGTCTTCGACTGTTTTTAAATGCTCACCATTTGCGTTATGAAAGTGATGAACTGTCTTACCTAATTGACGCAATGTCATCATAAAGTAGCTATTACTAGGTGCGTTGAACTCATCTAAAATCAGTTTTGAAGCCACCTTTTTATACAGAAAAAAGTCATTATTAGGGTATGCAACAAAAAGTGCAGAAAGGCTAGTGGTTCCCTTAAGCATCTCTGATAATAATGGTAATGTGGTTAGTATCTCCTCTTCTGTACTCTGTCGGGTTAAATTTGAAGCGGTGAGAATTCTTAGCATGGTGTTAATATGTTTGCTTTCGCGATTAATTTTTTGGCTTACTCTATCACTTGAGTTGGTGAATAAAGTTTTACCGGAATTTAGCATATTTTGGCTAAGTTGAGAGTAGCTATACCAACCTAAAGAGGCACCTGAAATAATAATTAAAACGGTAAATAGTGTTGCGATATGGAGTTGTAAACTAAATTTTTTTTTAATTAGCGAGCTGGGCATAATCATCCTTTATAGCTTTTTTAGCAAGTCTATATTATAAATCATCCTCTGTTTTACATATAAAAAAACCGCAATAAATGCGGTTTTTATCAAATTAATGTGATTGTTGTGATTTAGCGCGTGCCAAATACCACAATTGTTTTACCGTGTGCAGAGATAAGACCTTGCTCTTCAAGCATCTTAAGAATACGACCAACGGTTTCACGAGAACAACCAACGATTTGACCAATCTCTTGACGTGTAATTTTAATCTGCATGCCATCTGGGTGAGTCATTGCATCTGGTTGTTTAGCAAGATCAAGTAGCGTGTTTGCGATACGGCCTGTTACATCTAAAAATGCTAGGTTACCTACTTTTTGGCTAGTAATCTGTAGACGATTAGCCATTTGGTTAGATAGACGCATTAAAATTTCAGGGTTAACAGTAATTAACTGTTGGAATTTCTTGTAAGAGATCTCAGCAACTTCACATGGCGATTTTGCTTTAACAGATGCGCTACGAATTGGCTCTTCTGCTTTATCAAATAGGCCTAGTTCACCTAAAAAATCACCTTGATTAAGGTAAGATAAGATCATCTCTTTACCTTCTTCATCTTTAATCACAACGGCAACTGAACCTTTTACGATGAAGTATAAAGTATCCGCTTTTTCACCTGCATGGATTAGCATGCTTTTTGCTGGGTACTTATGCGTATGACAATGTGATAAAAACCATTCTAATGTAGGATCTGTTTGCGGTTTAGTGATGATCATGGAACTTCCTTAATCTGTATGAATAGCTAAATGGCTATCTCTCGTTGTTATTTTTTCAACAGGAGTAAAATGACACTGCTGTCATTAATAAGTTCATTTATTGTATCTCTTTTTACGTGTTGCCGATAACATTAATGGCCCTATGTTTTGTAAGAACTTAGACCTTTGTCAAAAAGCAACAACATTTAATACTCAAAATGATTATTTTATTTTAAATCTATTATATTTTTATGAAGTTACTCTCAAGTGGTTGTTTGAATAATAATCAGTTATCTTGATAATTGCTCATTGAACTGCTGTTTATGGATAAGCGTGACACTTTCTTCTAATTCTGAGTAGAGAATAAGTACATTACCTTCTTTAACCTGTTGCAGTACTTTTTGACTTTTATCTGTTAGTGATATCTCAGCTTCGCCATAATCCGTGCCTTCGCGTAAAATAAAAGATTCGATTAAGTTGTTAAGAGTTTCACTGTCAAGCGATTGATATGGGATAAGCATGATCTGTAAGATCTCTAAGTAGAGGAAAAAGATGAGTTTACTATACCGGCGCCATTCCAAGTACAAAATTCAACAAACAGTGAGATAAACTGCTTCTAGACAGGTTGTTGAAGAACTCGTGGCGCATGGATCAATCTACGCCGTTAAAGATGGCCTTCTCAAAGATCTAAAAATTAACTTCGATCATCTTGATAATATTAATGATCTTTACCATATTCGTTAATATTCACATTACTTCCACCTTTTCCTGTTTCTTAACAGTGAAGAGGTTACAATCAAACTTATTATTTTTTTAAGCTAACCAAGGGACTATCAATGAAAAAATTTTTAATTGCATCATTAATTATGACACTGCCAAGTTTTGCTTTTGCTGCAGGTGATGCTGCTGCTGGTAAAGCAAAGTCTGCCGTTTGCGCTGCTTGCCATGGTGCAGATGGTATTTCTCCTGCACCTATCTACCCAAATTTGAAAGGACAAAAAGAGGCTTACCTAGTTTCATCCCTAAAGGCTTATAAAGCCGGCCAACGTAAAGGTGGCATGTCAGCCATTATGGCACCACAGGCGATGTCTTTATCTGATGCTGATATGGCGAACTTAGCCGCTTACTACGCTTCATTAAAGTAACGGCTCAGCCCAAACAATTACAAGCCTGTTATAACAAAAGACCTTAATTGAGGTCTTTTTTTTGCCTTTAACTAATAACTAATTTTCTACAGTCGTCTGGATTAGCTGCTAGGTATTTAGCTACGCCTTCAGGTGTTGCTTCCATTGCTGTTTGTCTTTAGCCTATATCTGGACAGGGCTATCTTAGTAAAGTGTATTTAGCAGAAACAAAAAAGACCTCTATAAAGAGGCCTTTTGTTCAAACTATGTAGATTTAAAAAATCTGGATTATAGCTCGTCAGAGTTAGCTGCTAGGTATTTAGCTACGCCTTCAGGTGTTGCTTCCATTGCTGCTTTATCTTTAGCCCATTGTGCAGGACAAACTTCACCGTGCTCTTCGTGGAATTGAAGTGCGTCAACCATACGTAACATTTCATCTACGTTACGACCTAGTGGAAGGTCGTTAACTACTTGATGACGTACAACACCGTTTTTGTCGATTAAGAAAGAACCACGTAGTGCAACGCCAGCTTCTTCAAATTCAACGCCGTATGCTTGGCAAATTGTGTGTTTAACATCTGCAACTAGTGGGTATTGAACTGCACCGATACCGCCATCATTGATAGCAGTGTTACGCCATGCGTTATGAGAGAATTGAGAATCGATTGAAACACCAATTACTTCAACACCACGTGCTTGGAATTCACCAAAACGTTTGTCGAATGCGATTAATTCAGAAGGACATACAAACGTGAAATCAAGCGGGTAGAAAAAGATAACTGCTTCTTTACCTTTAGTGAACTCAGAAAAGTTAAAGTTATCTACGATTTCGCCATTGCCTAGTACTGCTGCAGATGTAAAATCAGGTGCTTGTTTTGTTACTAATACCATGAGAATTTCCTCTTAATAAAGAATATGTTACTAATCAGTTGGTTCGTTTTTAATTATGCTTATTTATGAAATACATAATGCGGGAAATTATAGTTACAATCGAATTGTTTATACCAATTAGATCGATAGTTTTTTTCTATTGATAAGGTTCGCTATAAAAGGAAGGGTGATAAAGTATCACCCTTTATAAAAGTCTGTCAACTATGGGTTACGGCCAAATTTAGAGAAATCAGGTTTACGTTTTTCATTGAACGCATTACGACCCTCTTGGCCCTCTTCGCTCATATAAAATAACATAGTGGCATTACCTGCAAGCTCTTGTAAACCCGCTTGACCATCACAATCTGCGTTAAGTGCTGCTTTTAAACAGCGTAATGCCATTGGGCTATTTTGTAGAATTTCACGGCACCATTTTACTGTCTCTTTTTCAAGTTCAGCAAGCGGTACCACTGTGTTTACAAGGCCCATATCAACAGCTTCCTGTGCATCATACATGCGGCATAGGAACCAAATTTCACGTGCTTTCTTTTGGCCTACAATACGTGCCATGTAACTTGCACCCCAGCCACCATCAAATGAGCCTACTTTAGGACCGGTTTGACCAAACTTTGCATTATCAGCTGCGATAGTTAAATCACACATCATATGTAATACATGACCACCACCAACAGCATAACCAGCAACCATAGCTATAACAGGTTTAGGGCAAGTACGGATTTGGCGTTGAAAATCTAATACATTAAGGTGTAAACCACCACCTACTTCATCTTTATAGCCCGAATCACCACGAATGCTTTGGTCGCCACCTGAGCAAAATGCAAGGTCGCCTTCACCGGTTAAAATGATAACCCCGATGCTATCGTCATAACGAGCATCGTTCATTGCTTGCATCATCTCATTCACGGTTTGTGGACGAAACGCATTACGTACTTGTGGGCGGTTGATGGTTATTTTGGCAATGCCATCCGCTTTTAGATAAGTGATATCGCTAAATTCTAATTCACTGCTTGTCCAAGTGATTGGTGCGTAAAAATCTGTCATAAATATTAAGCTCTATTTTGTTTATTTATATTGTCTGGAAGGCCGGGGCTGCTGATAATTCTTATCTTAGGTTTTGCAAAATAAACTGCGCAAAATGTTGTGCGTCATGTTGATGAATATTGTGACCTGCTTTTTCAAACTCAACAACATTGATGTGTTTTAAGTTATTTAGTTGCGCTGAAACGTTTTTGAATTTTTTATCTTTTCCACCAAAGCAGTAGTGCACAGTGAGCTCTGTTTGTTGCAGATAAGGTAGCGCATCGGTCTGTTTTCCAAGGCTAGTTGCAAGCAACATGTTAGCAAGTGATACACCATAATTATCAGCACGCTTACTTATAATCATCTCTTTTTTTCCGTCACTAAGATCGCTAAAGATATCTTGGTCATACCATTCATATAAGCTTTCTATAATGCTTTGTGTTGCAAACTTCTTTGCCCAGCTATGATCTTGCATAAAGCGACGCTCTTTTGTCTGTTCGTCGTTTAACCCTGTGTGGCTAGATTCTAATAAAAGTGTTTTTAAGCGGTCATCATTCTGGGTACGTGCGTAATCAAGTGCAATGCGTCCCCCTAATGAGTACCCAATTAAGCTGTACTGTTGAACATTGAGGTCACTTAAAGCATCTTTAATTAATCCATGGCAGTGGTTAAAACCATCCTGCAATGAACTAGCTGTGGTAACAGAGGCACCATGACCTGGTAGATCAATTGATATACAGTGAAAATCGTTGTTAAGAAGATTTATCGTTTCATTCCAATCGCTACTATTACCTAAAAAACCATGTAAAAACACTAAAGTAGGGTTATTGCTACAACCCTGTTGTTGTTTATAAAGTGGCATAAATAATCTGCTCTCTTAATTGTTCTAGCTGAGTCGCGCTTTGTTGGTTTTCCAGCGTCACCTCAATGAGTGAGTGTTTGCCGTGTAAGCATTGATTATAAGAGACTTCAAAATCAAGAAGTTGATTTGGATTGTAATAATCAATACTAAATTGTTCACAGCTTGCTTTGAAATTAAGTCCATGTGGTAGTTGATAAAAGTTTTCTTTCTGTTGTTCTGGTACGGGTAACATATTAAAAATAGCCCCCCCATCATTATTGATAACAATGATAATAAAAGTACTGTGCAGCTGTTTGATGAGTGCTAATGAGTTCAAGTCATATAAAAACGAGCTATCGCCAATTAATAGCGTTGTGCTTTTATCGCTCTTTTTAGCAACACCAATCGCTGTTGCTAATAATCCATCGATACCACTCGCGCCACGATTTGTGAATACTTCTGCTTGGTTACAGTTCATAAACATATCTGCAAGGCGAATTGGCATGCTATTACCGATAACTAGAGGTTTATCTATCAATAGCAAGTTGTCGAGTTGATTGATTATTGTCATTTCACTGAAAGGTTGTAAGGCTAAAAATGGTTCAATAATATTCTCTGCTAAAGCACAGTGGTATTGTGTAAGTGCTTTAGACCAATTGTTATTAACTGAAGACGGAGAAACTTTTTGTGCTTTTATCCAATCAATCGTATCGCAGTTGAAACGAGTATCTAGTTGATGATTCGGATCGATACGTGTTTCGCCACTTTTGACTAGCTGTAACTCCCCATTAAAATTACTCATCAACTCAGTTAAACGCTTGCTGATTAACTGTTCACCAAATTGAATAATAATATCGGCCTGATTTATTAGCGTGTTGAAGTTCTCATTAATAAGTAGCAGGTCGTAATAGTGTAAGTTATTGGTCACACTACTTTGTGAGCTTTGAATATCAGCTAGCAGTGGAAAACTGTTCTCTTTGGCAAACTGTACAATAGCATTTGCTTGCTTTGTTGAGTTCATTTTCGCAATAACCAATAATACCTTTTTACCACTAAGGTAGGTGCTTTCTGGCGCTGTAACGAGTTGGTTGTTAATAAACTGGGTAAAAGGTAGCCCGTTTGTTCTCCAGCTTTTCAAACTGCTTAAATAGTTTTGGTAATCCTCTGTTTTTGCTGTTGGATAGAGAGGCTCGGCAAAGGCGATATTAAAATGAATAGGTGCAGGGTGGTTTTGTTGTTTGTTAAGGCCAAGATCAATTGTTGTGAGTAGATAGTTGGCTTTGATATCAACAGTTGGTTGAACAATCTGCTCAAAAAATATGGGGTAATTGGCAAACATATTTTGTTGCTCAATGGCTTGATTTGCTCCGCAGTTAATCAGAGAGGCAGGGCGATCCGCTGAGATAACAATTAAAGATAGGCCACTTTGTCTGGCTTCAATGACTGCAGGGTACAAGTTAGCAACTGCAGTGCCTGAGGTAGTAATAATGACTATCGGCTTTTTTGATACTTGACTTAACCCTAAGGCTAAAAATCCTAAACCTCGTTCATCAATATGTAAGTGAGTAGTTGCTTTAGGGTGGTTAGCGACAGCAAGTGTTAATGGTGTTGAGCGTGAGCCCGGTGCAATGCAGAAATCAGTAATGTCGTGGCGTATTAGTTCCTCTATAAACAATGATGCCCATAATAAGTTTATATTAGCTGCGCTAGACGGGAAAACCTGTGTTGTTTTCATGTGTTATCTTCTTGTTGAGTAATGATATCTAATACCGTATGTATTTTATTATCTAACTCTTGCCACTCTTGCTCTGCAATTGATCCGGTAACAATACCTGCGCCTGCAAATAACTTAATTTTGTTATCACTGATTAACGCACTACGTATAGCAACACTAAAGTCACTTTTTTCTTGGCTGATGTAACCCACTGCACCGGCGTACCAACCGCGAAGATAAGGTTCTTTATCATTAATAAATTGCAATGCCGGTAATTTTGGGGAACCACCAACCGCGGGGGTAGGGTGCAGTTTATAGAGTAGGTCAGCATCACTAGTCTGTTTTGTTAACTGTGCATGAATAGGTACACAGAGGTGCTGCACATTATGAAGTTGCATCACATGCGGCTCATCACAAAAAACTTCGGCCTTTAAACGCTTTAAATTAGCAATAATAAACTCTTGTACAAGATAGTTTTCACGATCAATTTTTTTATCGCTGAGTAGGCTTTGTAACAAAATATTGTCTTCACGGGCATTACGGCCACGATTGACCGTTCCCGCTAATGCTTCTGTTTTTAATTGCCTTTGAAAACGGCTAAAAAGGCGCTCAGGGGAACATCCGATAAAGACATCTTTTTCGGAGAACTGAAAACTAAAATGAAAGCTTGCTGGATTAGCGAGTTGCCATTGATGCAGTAGATCAAAGTGGTTAATTTTATTTTCACATATCAGCTCAGTTTGTCGTGATAAAACCACTTTAGGTAATAAGGCTTTATATTCAATGAATATATCCACTAGTTCTGCCCATTGTTTTTTGCTGGGGGTATCATTGCGTGAAATAAGCTTTGCGTTAACGCTGTTTAAGCGGGTGGCAGGTTGCAACTGTTCGACTAATGCAATTGTGTTGCAGATTGAGTAGTGCCCGTCAAAATGACAAGTTAGGGTTAGCTTCTTATCTTGCTGTATAAATTCAAGTGTTGGGCGGATAAATTTAATCGCAGGAAAACCTGGCCATTGCTCCCCTTGTTGTTGGAAAGCTAGGCCTCCGTAATAGCGGGCCTGATTATTCGCTTCGGGAATTGTTTCACGATCTTCTATCGCACCTAAACATACAATTGTTTGTTGCAACTCTTTGTCTTGCCAATAGATTGCAGGGAAAATATCATTTTGCGCTTTAATAAGTTGCAATAGTGATAAATATTCAAGCTTAATGGTTAGGTTCTTTGTAGGGAACTCGCCTTCTGCTTCTTTAAATGCTTGTAACTGTTTACAAATATTTTCAATCATAGCGTTAAAGTTGCTCATTTTCTTATAGGTGGTATTTTGCTAATGTAGCGTGAAAATAACCTTGTCACAATATAGAGTTTATATAAATTAGATAAGGGGCTTTTCTGCTTGCTTAGCCATGTTGTGCTTAAGCCTATTTCTATTGATATATATTAGGTAAAAAAGATGAATAACTTTTCTATTTGGTTAAGTGCCTTACGTTTGCGTACTTTACCACTTGCCGCTGCTTCGATTATTGTAGGAGGGGGTATTGCAGCTTCCCAGCAAATTTTTAGCCTGTCAATATTCCTATTATCGTTAAGCACTGCTTTGTTATTACAAATTTTGTCGAACCTTGCTAATGATTATGGTGATGCAATAACTGGCGCAGATGATGAAAATAGGGTAGGTCCGAAACGCGCGATGCAAACGGGAACCATTACAGCTGCTTCAATGAAAGTTGCTATTATTATCACCACGCTGTTGGCATTATTGAGTGGGATTAGCTTATTAGCCGTTGCGCTCTCGGATGATATTTTTAGTTGGTTACTATTTCTAGGCTTAGGTAGCGCCGCTATCATCGCCGCTATTACTTATACCATGGGAAGGCTACCCTATGGTTACCGTGCGCTGGGGGATATTGCTGTTTTCCTATTTTTTGGATTACTAGGTGTAGTAGGTAGTTTCTATCTATATAACCTCAGTTTTGACTGGTCTCTCTTGTTACCCGCATCAAGTATCGGTTTCCTGTCCGCTGCCGTATTAAACATTAATAACATACGCGATGTTAAAAGTGACAGTAAACATAACAAAACCACGCTAGTTGTGTTGTTTGGACGTGCTCGTGCGTTTAAATATCATCTATTTTTAATTACCGCTGCGCCTCTGCTTAGTTGTTATTACCTTTATAACTTAGAAAATACGCAAACTTGGCAATATAGTTTCCTATTGGCAATGAGCCCTTTGATTAAGAGTTGTTGTGCATTAAATAGCGCTATTAATGATAATTTGTACTCGGGTGATGTGTTTAATGAGCAGCTAAAAAATACAGCAATTAGTAGTTTCGTTTTTGCGATGTTATTTGCATTGGTTTTAATTCCACAATAAAAAAAATCAATTAACTTACACCTCAAATAAGGAGATCTTTTAGCTATCTCCTTTAACAATTTGCTACTTTTGCTCAATTCAAGTGAAATTTTGGCGAAAAAAACAACATATTTTCAGTTTTTTGCAAATTCTGTGTTCTGTTTAACAGTATCTTTGGGTATAATGCGCGCGGAATATTGACCACGATTTTTTACTAAACAGAGTATAAAAAATGACAGATTTATCAAAATACAGAAATATCGGTATTTTCGCGCACGTTGATGCGGGTAAAACCACTACTACAGAGCGTATCCTAAAACTTACTGGCCAGATCCACAAAACTGGTGAAGTACATGACGGCGAATCTACAACTGACTTCATGGAACAGGAAGCTGAGCGCGGTATTACTATCCAGTCTGCTGCTGTAACTTGTTTCTGGGACGATCACCGTTTTAACGTTATCGATACTCCTGGACACGTTGACTTCACTGTTGAAGTATACCGTTCTCTTAAAGTACTTGATGGTGGTATTGGTGTATTCTGTGGTTCTGGTGGTGTTGAACCACAATCAGAAACTAACTGGCGTTACGCGAATGACTCAGAAGTTGCACGTATTATCTTCGTAAATAAATTAGACCGTATGGGTGCTGATTTCTACCGCGTTGTTAAGCAAACTCAAGACGTTCTTGGTGCTAACCCACTAGTAATGGTTCTACCAATCGGTATCGAAGATGATTTCGTTGGTGTTGTTGACCTTCTTACTCGTAAAGCATTCATCTGGGATGACACTGGTCTTCCAGAAAACTACGAAGTAACTGATGTTCCTGCGGACATGGTTGACAAAGTAGAAGAATACCGTGAAATGTTGCTTGAAGAAGCACTAGGTCAAGATGACGAGCTACTTGAAGCTTACCTTGAAGGCGAAGAGCCAGCATTAGCTGACATTAAACGTTGTATCCGTAAAGGTACTCGTACAATGGACTTCTTCCCAACTTACTGTGGTTCTGCATTCAAAAACAAAGGTGTTCAAAACATTCTTGACGCTGTTGTTGATTACCTACCTTCACCTACAGAAGTTGATCCACAACCTCTTACAGATGAAGAAGGCGAGCCAAACGGTAACTTCGCACTAGTTGATGCTTCAGAAACATTCAAAGCTCTAGCATTCAAAATCACAGATGACCGTTTTGGTTCATTAACTTTCGTACGTATCTACTCTGGTACGCTTAAGAAAGGCGATACAATCATGAACGCTGCTACAGGTAAAACTGAGCGTGTTGGTCGTATGTGTGAAATGCAAGCTGATGATCGTAACGAACTTACTTCAGCACAAGCGGGTGATATCATCGCTATCGTTGGTATGAAGACTAACGTTCAAACTGGTCACACATTATGTGATCCAAAAGATCCAATCGTTCTAGAAGCAATGGTTTTCCCTGAACCAGTAATCTCTATCTCTGTAACACCTAAAGATAAAGGTTCTACTGAGAAAATGGGTATTGCTATCGGTAAAATGGTTGCAGAAGATCCAACATTCCGTGTTGAAACTGACCAAGATTCAGGCGAAACAATCCTGTCTGGTATGGGTGAGCTTCACTTAGATATCAAAGTAGATATCCTTAAGCGTACATACGGCGTTGAGCTAGTAGTTGGCGAACCTCAAGTTGCTTACCGTGAAACAATCACTCAAGAAATTGAAGATTCTTACACGCATAAGAAACAGTCTGGTGGTTCTGGTCAATTCGGTAAAATCGATTACCGTATTAAGCCTGGCGAACCTGGTACTGGCTTCACTTTCAACTCTATTGTTGTTGGTGGTAATGTACCAAAAGAATTCTTCCCAGCTATCGAGAAAGGCTTTAACAGCATGATGGATACTGGTGTTCTAGCTGGTTTCCCTGTACTTGACGTTGAAGTTGAACTTTACGATGGTGGCTTCCACGCCGTGGATTCATCTGCAGTAGCATTTGAATTAGCAGCACGTGGTGCATTCCGTCAGTCTATCCCGAAAGCAGGTGCACAACTTCTTGAGCCTATCATGGCTGTAGACGTATTCACTCCAGATGATCACGTTGGTGATGTAATCGGTGACCTTAGCCGTCGTCGTGGCATGATCGCTGGTCAAGAGCCTGGTGCTTCTGGTGTTCGTATTAAAGCTGACGTTCCACTTTCAGAAATGTTTGGTTACATCGGTTCACTACGTACAATGACTTCAGGCCGTGGTCAGTTCTCTATGGAGTTCAAAAACTACATGCCTTGTCCTTCATCTGTATCTGATGCAGTGATCGAGAAAGTTAAAGAAGAAAAAGAAGCTGCTAAAAAGAAATAATATTTCTTAACTAGCTGATTTTTCTAAAGCCCTAACAATGAAAGTTGTTAGGGCTTTTTTGTGTCCAAAATTCATGAATGTTTGGGTATTAAATTCAGTTCATTACGTACAATGCTGCAGGGCGAATTAGGCGATAGCCTAGTGGTATGAGCGGAAGAGCTTTGCGATTCCTTTGGTGGTCAGTTCTCTATGGAGTTAAAAAACTACATGCCTTGTCCGTCTAGTATCTGATGCTCTGCATATAAAACATTGGCGAGAAAGTTAAAGAAGAAAAAGAAGCAGCTAAAAATAAATAATTTTTCTTAATTAGTTCGTTCTTATAAAGCCCTTGCGATGAAAGTCTCAAGGGATTTTTTGTGTCTGTAAGAAATCCGTCAGCTATCAGCTAAAAACTACAATCTAACCCCTGACTACTATCTCTTAAGCAGCTAATGACTCTTGTTTTGAACTTGCTGACAGCCGATAGCTTATTTTTTCTTTCTGATGATTTGGTGAGTTTTATTTAATTAAGCTGATCTTATACATACTGATAAACTCGCTTTTTTATTTTTATCGCTGGATTTATCATCAATTACTTAATTCTCTTACTGCTCTTACCATTTTCTGTTTTTGCTAACCAAGGTAACGAAACCAATAACTCTTTTAGTAAAGCGAAACGAATACTTGAGAAAGAGGTTTATCAAACAGCGCAACAGCGCAAAACTATCTATTGTGATGCGAGTTTTGATACAAAGAAGAAGATCACTGCTCCTGTTGGATTTACCACTAGTAAATATAAAAAGCGTGCTCAAAAAGTGGAGTGGGAGCATGTTGTGCCTGCGGAAAACTTTGGACGCAATTTTAGTGAGTGGCGTGAAGGCAATGATTTATGTGTAACTAATAAGGGGAAAAGCTTTAAAGGGCGACGTTGTGCAGAGAAAGTGAATCAAGAGTATCGTTTGATGCAGTCAGATATGTTCAACTTATACCCTGCGATTGGTGCAGTTAATGCAAGTAGGAGTAATTATAATTTTGTTATGTTACCTGAGGAAAAAAGTAGTTTTGGTCGCTGTGAAATGAAAATTGAAAATAAGAAAGCTGAGCCACCCCAAAATGCGCGCGGGCAAATAGCACGAAGTTACATCTATATGCATGAGACTTATAAAAAATACAAGATGAGTTCTCAGCAGAAACAGTTAATGAACGCTTGGCATAAACAATTCCCGGTAACAAAATGGGAGTGCTTACGTGGGCAACGGATTGCCCAAATACAAGGTAATGAAAATAAAGTGTTAGAGAAAAGTTGCTCGTTAGCTGGGTTTAGCTAAGAATAATTTCACGTACAAAACGGCTGCCAAAATAGGCGAGTGTAAGCAGTGATGAACCAATAATGGTCACATAAACGGTTAAACGTCCACGCCACCCTTCTTTATAGTGCCCCCATAGAAGCACCCCATAAATAACCCATGCAACAATTGAGAGCGCTGCTTTGTGCGCTTTACCCTGTGCAAACATATCATCTAAAAAGATAAACCCGGTTAATAACGTACAGCTTAGTAAAATGAAACCAATAAAGATAAACTGAAAGAGGCTCTTTTCTAATGTCATTATTGGTGGCATATTGATTTTAGTCAGTGGTAATTTATGCTTTTTTAAACGGTGATCTAAATAAGCCAATTGCAATGCAAACAAGCTAGCAATGCTGAGTATGGAGTAAGCTAATAGCGCAATAATAATATGTGAACCTACCGCTGGATTAGTTTCTAAATGAGTTATGAAGTGGCTTGGTAAGTAAGTGACTGCAATAAAGTTAATCACAGAAAAACCATAAACAATGGGTAATAATACCCCTGTATTGAGGCGTTTGCTGGCAATAGTACTCAGTAGTGAGATAATAAAAGAGACTAACGCCACTACGTTTAATATTTGCAGGTCTTGGCCTCCTACCGTAAATACGTGTTGATATAACCATACAACATGTGTTGTTAGGGCAACTATAATAGGCAGTAAGAAAGTACTTGAGAGTGGTTTATGGGATGATAGCAACTGCTTGCTAGCAACTACGGCTGCTACAATATAAAAAATACCACTGAGTAATGCTAAATAATCCATATCAATCCATATACATAACTTGTTTAAGTTATTAATTATATGCAAATTCTAGCGGATGAGAAGTTAATACTACTTTGAAAGGCAATGTTGCGTATAATATCGCACATTCTATTTTAATTTTTGTAACGAGAGTCAAGCATGTTTGAGAATTTAACCGACCGATTGTCGAAAACCCTAAAAACGATCAGTGGTAAAGGCCGCTTAACAGAAGACAATATTAAAGGTACGTTACGTGAAGTGCGTATGGCACTTTTAGAAGCCGATGTTGCCCTGCCTGTTGTACGCGATTTTATCAAAGCGGTAAAAAAACGTGCTGTTGGCCGTGAAGTTACAAAAACATTAAATCCTGGACAAGCATTCCTTAAAATTGTTCAAACTGAACTTGAATCTGCAATGGGTGAGGTTAATGAATCATTAAACCTTGCTATGCAACCTCCTGCTGTTTTATTAATGGCGGGTTTACAAGGTGCGGGTAAAACCACCTCTGTTGCTAAACTAGCGCTGTTATTAAAAAACAAAGAGAAAAAATCTGTTCTTGTGGTGAGTGCCGATATTTATCGTCCGGCCGCGATTAAACAGCTAGAAACCTTAGCGGGCGAAGTTGACGTTGAGTTCTTCCCAAGTGATATCTCACAAAAGCCGATTGATATTGCCAACGCTGCTATTGACCATGCTAAAAAGAAATTTATCGATGTTGTAATTGTCGATACAGCGGGTCGTTTACATGTTGACAGCGACATGATGGACGAAATTAAAGACCTACACGCGGCCATTACCCCGATTGAAACGTTGTTTGTTGTAGATGCAATGACAGGTCAAGATGCGGCGAATACCGCTAAGGCCTTTAACGAAGCATTGCCATTAACCGGTGTTATCTTAACTAAAGCCGATGGTGATGCACGCGGTGGTGCTGCGCTGTCTATCCGCCATATTACCGGTAAGCCGATTAAATTTATCGGTATGGGTGAGAAAATTGATGCATTAGAGTCGTTCCACCCAGACCGTATTGCATCTCGTATCTTAGGCATGGGTGATGTTTTAACGCTTATTGAAGATCTTGAGCAAAAAGTTGATAAGAAAAAAGCGGATAAATTAGCTAAGAAAATCACTAAAGGTAAAGGCTTTGATTTAGAAGATTTCCGTGATCAACTTGTGCAAATGAAAGGCATGGGTGGCATGGCTGGCATGATGGATAAATTACCTGGCATGGGGCAAGTACCCGATGCAATGAAAGATCAAGTGAATGATAAAGCAACTAATCAGATGGAAGCTATTATCAATTCAATGACCAAAAAAGAGCGTGCTAAACCTGAAATAATTAAAGGTGGACGTAAGCGTCGTATCGCAGCAGGCTCTGGTACACAGATTCAAGATGTGAATAAATTGCTTAAACAGTTTACGCAAATGCAAAAAATGATGAAGAAGATGTCTGGTAAAGGCGGTATGCGTAAAATGATGTCTGGCATGCAAGGCATGATGGGCGGTGCTGGTGGCATGCCTGGTATGGGCGGAATGGGAATGCCTCCTGGTTTAGGTGGCTTCCGTAAGAAGTAATGACTCAGTGCGTTGCTATTTGAACGACTATACTCGCGTACCGTCTTGAACTAAGTGTCAATAGGTTAGCCTGAGTGTTTACGATAATAGCGGGTAAATAATTAGTTTTAATCAAAAGCCAAATCTTCGGATTTGGCTTTTTTGTATCTGTAAAGCGAGATGTACTGTTTAAATATTGCTCAGAAATGTGATTTCGATTGTTATTTTGGTGAAAAAGAGTATGATTCGGCAGCTTTCTACAAAAGCAGGCGGTCAGCATTTGCTGGCCAATTATACGTTTAACAATATATAGAGGACGATATGGTAACTATTCGTTTAGCTCGCGGCGGCCAAAAAAAGCGCCCATTCTACCAAGTAGTAGTAACAGATAGCCGTAACGCACGTGACGGCCGTTTCCTTGAGAAAGTTGGTTTCTTTAACCCAACTGCACAAGGTAATGCAGAAAAATTACGTTTAGACACAGATCGCATTGACCACTGGCTTGGCCTTGGTGCACAGCTTAGTGATCGTGTAGCTAAATTAGTAAAAGATAACGCAAAAGTAGCTGCATAATTGCAGTTAGGTGAGGAGAAAAAGGTGAGCAACATAGCAGAGCCAATTGTAATCGGAAAGTTTGGTGCCGTTCACGGTATTAAAGGCTGGTTAAAAATTCACTCCTACACCGATGATGCTGAAAGTATTTTTCAATACAAGCCATTGTTAATGAAGTATCAAGGACAACTCCAAGAGGTGAATATCACTGAATGGAAGTGTCACAGCAATACATTCGTTGCAAAGATAGATGCATTTGATGTTCGCGAAGAAGCACAGGCCCTTGTTGGTGTTGAGCTTTTAGTTAACGCAGGTGAGCTTCCTGAATTGGAAAGTGACTTCTATTGGCGTGATTTGATCGGGTGTCAGGTAAATACTGACCAGGGTTATCATTTAGGTGTTGTCACCGACATGATGGAAACAGGCTCTAAAGATGTGCTTGTGGTTAAAGCCAACTCGAATGATGCTTTTGGGCAAAAAGAACGATTAATCCCGTTCATAAAAGAGCAGGTAGTATCTCATGTAGATATTACAGGCAAACTAATTACAGTTAATTGGGAACCTGATTTCTGATTACCCTAGGAGAAAAGCGATGTGGATTGGGGTTGTAAGCCTCTTCCCGGAGATGTTTCGGGCCATTAGCGAGAACGGGGTAACAGGTCGAGCGATTAAAAATAATCTGCTTTCTATCCAGTCTTGGAATCCTCGCGATTTTACGACGGATAAACATAGAACGGTCGATGATCGTCCCTATGGTGGTGGTCCTGGTATGTTGATGATGGTGCAGCCTTTGCGGGATGCAATCAACGCAGCAAAACAGGCCGCAAGAGAAGCAGGGCACGAGGCAAAGGTAATTTATCTTTCTCCTCAAGGCAGACGTTTAGACCATGCAGGCGCACAGCAATTATCATCGGAGTCACAAGCTTTGATTTTAGTCGCGGGACGTTATGAAGGTATAGACGAACGCATAATTGAAAGCTTAATCGACGAAGAGTGGTCGGTAGGTGATTATGTGTTAAGTGGTGGTGAGCTACCAGCCATGATTTTAATTGATGCTGTGGTACGTTTTGTACCGGGTGTTTTAGGTCATGTGTTATCAGCTGAGCAAGACTCCTTCGCGGATGGATTGCTTGATTGTCCTCACTACACGCGCCCAGAGGTATTAGATGGGGAATCTGTACCGAGTGTATTATTAAGTGGTGATCATGAAAAAATTCGTCTTTGGCGACTTAAGCAATCACTGCAACGTACGAAACAAAGAAGACCCGATTTATTAAACGATCTAGCTCTGACTGACGAGCAAGCAAAATTGCTTGCTGCTCTGGAAAAGTGACTCCCACTGACCAGCGATGTTATTGGCTAACTAGATATAAAAGGTATTAAAATGAGCAATATTATACAAGCAATTAACGATGAACAGTTACGTACAGACATCCCAGCGTTCGCGCAAGGTGATACTGTTGTTGTACGTGTTCGCGTAAAAGAAGGTGAAAAAGAGCGTCTTCAAGCATTTGAAGGTGTTGTAATCGCTAAGCGTAACCGTGGTTTACACTCGAACTTCACAGTTCGTAAAATGTCTGGCACTGAAGGTGTTGAACGTGTATTCCAAACACATAGCCCACTTGTAGGAAGCGTTGAAGTTAAACGTCGTGGTGTGGTTCGCCAAGCTAAACTTTACTACTTACGTGAACTTACTGGTAAGGCTGCTCGTATTAAAGAGAAGCTTGGTAAAAAGAAATAATCTTTTTATCTAATTGTAAGTAATACCAAGTATTGGTATAAAAAGGCTCGCTTCTGCGGGCCTTTTTTTTAACTTGTTTTTGTAAGGATTAATGTGGAAAAGATAAAACGTTATTTATTAATAATAGTGGGTTTTATTAGTATTTTTTTAGGGCTGATTGGCATAATACTTCCCCTGTTACCAACCACCCCTTTCTTCATTTTAGCGCTTGCTTGTTTTGCGCGTAGCTCAACACGTTTCCATACCAAGTTATTAACAGCACCTTATGTTGGGCCGTTATTGGCGGATTGGGAAGCGGATAAAAGGATAGATAAACAGCGTAAAAAACAGGTTATGTTATTTGTTGTGTTCAGCTTTTCGGTATCAATATTTATCTTGGGGGATCGCATGCACCTGCAGTTGATGTTAATCGCCATTATGTTTGTGTTACTTTTTTTTATTAGACGTATTAATGAAAAGTGAATGCTCGCGCTTATAAGCACTAAAAACTGGCAACGTAATAATAAAACGTGTAAAAGAATTTTGTTCGGATTCAACTTCAATCATACCACCATGGCGTTTAACGATTTGAGAACAAATTGTAAGGCCAATGCCAAGGCCAAAATTTCCTTCCCGTTTACTGGTATAATTAAGCTCAAAAATTTTATCCAAGACCTGCTTTGTCATGCCTGGACCGTTATCTTCAATAACGACTTGCACCTTAGGTGATTCGTCATAAGCAAGATACAGGGTTGATATTCTAAGTTCACCAACCCCCTCTGTCGCATCAATAGCGTTGGCGATAATATTTGTCCATACCTGCTCAAGCTCGATAGGGTGGCATTCAATTTTTGGCAGTTTCTGAAACTCTTTTGTCACGCGATAGCTTTTTAGTTTGCTTTCAAATATTATCAGTGTCTCTTCTATCCCTTCGTGAATATTAGTCGCAGTTGCTGTTGCACTATCTTGTCCTGCATAGTGTTTTAAACTTTTGACCAAATTTTCAATGCGGGTTGCGCAGGCATTGCTATTACGTAAAATAGTACCTACCTGATGGTATTGGTTAAGCAGATTAACGGTTTGTGAAAAGTCTCGACCATTATGCAAAGGAATATTTGTGCCATCTAGGTGCATATTGACCAATTTTTTAGCCAGTTTTTTATCACCTACTGTGCTTAATAACTGTTTCGTTCTGGCTCTAATTTCTGAGGTTGATAACGGCGTAACAGTTAGCCCTTGCTGTAATGTTTGCTGAGTAAGCTTTGAAAAATCACTTTTACTATCATGATGGAGTAATGTTGATATGAGTGTAATAAGTGTGTCTGAACCTCTTAAAATAGCTGCAACGGGGTTATTGAGTTCATGTGCAACGCCTGTAACTAGTTGACCTAATACGGCCATTTTTTCACTCTCTATAAGCTGACTATGAGCTACGTCTAATGATTGTAAGGTTTCTTGTAGTGCAAGCTCAGTAGAAATACTATTTTGTAAACGACGATTAAAATTACGCAATAATAAATTAGTAAAAGGGGCAAGTAGAGCACTATTGGACTGCATTATCTGTGAAAAAATAGCATTATCTACTTTCAACACTTCTGTTTCAACAAGAGTAGTGCCCGTACTAAATGCTGCTTCCCCTGTTAAAAATGACATACCTCCAACCATGCTACCCGCTTGCATAATAGTGATGTCTTGTGTTTCGCCTTGTTTATTACGTTTCTTCAGTAGTACCTCGCCTCTTGCGATAAACCACAGAAAACGATTCTTCTCACCCTCTTGGGTTAATATATGATCTGCTCGATATACACGGCGTACATTATGGTCATCGTTATTTTCTAAGATTTTATACAGGGAGTTGATAACCAAATTGGACAGTTCAGCATCGCTATAGAGTGAATAATCAAGAAAGCGATCTTGAAAAGCATTAGCCTTGGTACGTTTATCTTTGCTTAATAAGCGTGTTTTATTTACTGAGCCAGCTAACTTATCTCGTTTGTGATGGGTAACTTGGTAGTTACTCATCTGAGTTTGAATCATTAACTTTAATGTGTTTTTTTGGTATGGGAGCTGTAAAAAATAGTCTATGTGTCCTTGATTAATACAATCAATAAGCTGAGTTACACAGGGATCTTGAGCGTATACAATTTTACGAATAAATTTGCATTGTGTTTCTCTAAAGAGCGATAACACATCACCATCACTTAACTGCTGCGCTGAAAAAATAAGTGCGAAGTGAGTATCATTGTTGTGGATAAGCAGCTGTGCTTCTTGAAGTGTATTTGCCTCAACAAGTGTCAGTGTTGCACTTAAAAGAAGAAGATCTTGTTTTATCTGTTTAAGTCGTTGCCGATCACTATCGACACATAACATGGTTAACATTTCAGGCACTCCATCAATAGAGTTTAAGTATATGTAGCGTTGGCCTCTATGTAAGCTATTGTTTTATGCTGTGATGATATTTATCAAGCATGACCATCGTTAACTAATAAAAATGTGATAACCTTAGCAGTCAGCTTTATTTAATAATAAGAGAGAAAATATGAAAATAACATTACCCGAATATGAACAGGCGCAAGTATTAGTGATTGGTGATGTTATGTTAGACCGTTATTGGCATGGACCAACGGGAAGAATATCTCCTGAAGCACCTGTCCCCGTCGTTAAAGTTGAGCAGATTGAAGAGCGACCGGGTGGCGCTGCCAATGTTGCTTTGAATGTTGCTGCATTAGGTGCAAAAGCGCGCTTGATTGGTTTAGTCGGTAATGATGAACCAGCAAGTGCCTTAGCCAAAGGCTTGGAATCTGTACATGTCACGACAGATTTTGTAACGGTTGACAACTTTCCTACTATCACCAAGTTGCGTGTATTAAGTCGTCATCAACAGTTATTACGCTTGGATTTTGAAGAAGCCTTTCATGATGTTGATAGCGCTCCTATTTTAAAGAAAATGCAAGCGGGTTTAGTCGCTAAAAATAGTGTGGTTATCTTATCGGATTACGCAAAAGGTACACTTTCTGATGTGCAGAAAATGATCCAACTTGCCAGAAATAATAATGTAAAAGTACTGATCGATCCAAAAGGATCTGATTTTGAAAAGTATCGTGGTGCAACGTTATTAACACCTAACCTTTCGGAATTTGAAGCGGTAGTTGGTGTTTGTAAAACTGATCAAGAATTAGTGGATCGTGCTTTGCAAGTGGTTAAACAGTTTGATTTAGAAGCAATATTAGTAACACGCAGTGAGCATGGCATGACACTCGTGCGTGAAGGTGCTGAAGCTTTTCACCTACCTACCCAAGCACAGGAAGTTTATGACGTAACGGGTGCGGGTGATACGGTTATCTCTGTCTTAGCAACATCGCTTGCAGCAGGTAGCTCAATGGAAGATGCTTGTACATTGGCCAATGCGGGCGCGGGTGTTGTTGTTGGAAAAATTGGTACTTCAACGGTTAATACCATTGAGCTTGCTAATGCGGTATATAGCCAACAAGAGATTGGCTTTGGTGCACTTTCTGAAGAACAACTTAAAGTTGCGGTGAAACTGGCACAGCATCGTGGCGAGAAAGTGGTGATGACCAATGGTTGTTTTGATATTTTACATGCAGGCCATGTTTCTTATCTTAATACCGCTCGCGAGCAAGGGGCACGCTTAATTGTTGCGGTGAATAGTGATGAGTCGGTACGTGGTTTGAAAGGCTCTGGTCGACCTGTAAACCCTGTAGACCGCCGCATGGCTGTACTCGCCGGATTAGGTGCAGTTGATTGGGTCATTGAGTTTACGGAAGATACACCACAACGTTTAATCGCTAATATTCTGCCTGATATCTTAGTGAAAGGCGGTGATTATAAAATTGAAGAGATCGCGGGTGGCAAAGAGGTGTTTGCCAATGGCGGTGATGTACGCGTTTTGCAGTTTGAAGAGGGTTGCTCTACGACTGAAATTATTAAAACAATTCGTAACGAGCACTAATAAGCATTAAAAAGGGGCTAGCTTGCCCCTTAAATAATTTCGCTGGTTAACCGATTAGCGATTAACAGTTAGAGACAAAGCTCCAAACCTGCCATGGCCCACTGTTTGTGGCAGGCGATTTACCTTTAGTCCACCAGTTTGCACGATATAACTTGCCACCTACGCTACTAGTATCACCTGTATTGTAAATTTTCCCAGACTGCCAAGCATCAGAGCAAGTCCCTGTTGGTGGCTCTGTTGGTGTAGTTGCTTTTTTAACGGTGACAGATTTAGTCAGTGATTTTTGTGCACCTTTATTATCTGTTACTGTTAATTTTACTTGGTAGCTACCGGCTTGTGCATAGTTATGTGTTGGTGAATTGCTACTGCTTGTTTGGTTATCACCAAAATTCCACGCTGTTTTAACAATCGTGCCATCACTATCTGATGATTGGTTTTTAAAGCTAACGTTAAGCTTATTCACCGTTGCAGTAAATGCAGCTGTTGGCGCTTTATTCGCTGGTGGCGTTGTTGTACCACTATAGCTTGCGGTTAATTTTACATTAGAAAAATTGGCATAACCCTCAAGCATCACATGATAAGTGCCAACTGCATTATCAATCGTGCAGCTTTCGCTATTGCCGTCTTTCCAAGGGCGACAATCATAGTTACTTGCAGAAGGTTTACTGCCTTTATTTACATAAAGGTCTGCATCACCACTGCCGCCTTGAATCTTCACGGTTAATTGGCTTTTTGCTGGTACATTAATAGTGTAAAACACTTGTTCTGCTTTATTGCCTGAACTGCTTACTGATTTACCGTTACTTAATACACTTTTACCTGGCTCAGGTTTTGGTGGCGTTGTACCATTTGGTTTACCATAAACCTGTTGTAGTGCTGCAATATCAAGATTAGTCAGCTTGTTACGTTGGCCTAATTCAGAGTTTTTAACGTTAGGATTTTTCGATGTAATTGTCGCTTGTCTATTTGTACTAAATGCACGGTAACCATAATGCATGATCGATTTTACATCGTAAGGGCCAACAGAGGCGGTGACACTTGCACCTTTATTAAAGTTGCTCTCCATGCCTGCTTTAATATTTTGCCAATGAATGTTTACATGATCATCACGGTCTGCACGTGATTGTTCGTGATAAAATCCAAGGGCATGTAAAAATTCATGTACTACAATGCCTGTATGCCCACATCCAGAGCCAATCGATACTGGTTGTCTTGTACCTGTACGGCCAACATATGAGTAACAACCATCACCACGCATTATTTCGATATAACCAGCTTCACCACTACGCTGCACAAAAGTGATATCGGCAACATCTTCAATCCACTTCATTGCATTTAAAATAGTTATTTTATCGTTGCCAGGAACATTTGACTTAAATGTGTAAGGCACAACACCATTTGGCCAGGTTGTTTTACCACCCCATGATGCTTTACCTGAAAAGTCATCTGTTGAGAAATCACTAATAACAAAAGAGGGGACACCCTCTGCTTGCATCTCTTGGTGATCACCAAGAATGATATCACCCTCGTAAACTGCCATTTCTTGGCCGTCGAGTGATTTTAACTGGTAATCGACTAATTCATTTTCGCCTAATACAGTGGCTTGTTCTGTACTTGAGCTTTGAAATTGTGCATTTACTTCTGCTTCAGTGGCTGCATTCACCGTGAAAGGCAATAAACCGAGCGCTAACACAATTTTGTTTAACTTATATTTCATAACTTATCCTTAAGGTATTAAAAATATTATTATCAATCAAATGTAACTGACAAATCATTGTTGCAGGGATTTGTGGGAATGTCGTTGAGCTCGCTCGAGAAAATTAAAAGCAAGAATAAGTTTGTAACAAAAGTGTAACAAGTTTCACAGGTATGAAAACGGGGCAAAAAAATGGCTAACAACAAGGTGTTGTTAGCCATTATATTTTAGGCGGTTAAGCTATGTTAAGATTTTTTATCAGTCTCTTCAGGCTCAGCTTTTGGATCTACTTCTACAAGGCCTGCTGAAACATCCGAAATATCCTGCTCTGATAGCGTACCTGCTGAATACTTAAGCTGTAGCATATTAATGATGTAATCGTAACGTGCATTAGCAAGTTGGTTCTCTGATGCATATAAGCTACGTGTTGCATCTAATACATCAACGATAGTACGTGTACCCACTTCAAAACCTGCTTCTGTTGCTTCAAGTGCACTGTTTGATGATTTAACCGTTTGCTCATAAGCTGCAATTGAGCTCAACGATGCACGCACGTTGTTAAAACCACTGTTGATTTGTGCTTCAGTACTACGGAATGTTTGTACTAAGTCTTCACTTGCCATTACATAACCGTATTGTGCTTGTTTTACACGCGATGTAATTGCACCACCAGTATAAATTGGCACATTCAGTTGAATACCAATAGAGCCATTACTCATATCGGTATCATTACCAACATCAAAATCTGCATTGCTGTAACCAAGCCCTGCAGTGAAGTCGAGCGTTGGTGAGTGGCCTGTTTCTGCTAAATCAATTTGCATTTTAGCCAACTCTTTAGAGATACGTTTACCGTGTAGCTGTAAGTTATGCTCTAGTGCTTTATTACGCCAAAATTTAACGTCACCTTGAATCTCTTGTGGATCAAATTGATCGGTATTCAAATACGAGACATTGAGTACATCTGCACCGGTCAATTCACGTAGTGTGTAATAGCTATTTGCTAAGCTATTTTCTGCAAAAATAAGATCTGCATTGGTACGGTCAAATTCAGCCTGTGCTTCATGTACATCGGTGATCGCAATTAAGCCTACATCAAAACGTTGCTTAGTTTGCTCAAGTTGACGCTCAACAGCGCGTTTATTAGCTTTAACTGATTTTACTGCTTCATCGGCACGTAAAACATCAAAGTAAGCTTTTGAAGAGCGAAATAGTAAGTCTTGGGCCGCATAACCATAAACAGTTGCATATTGTGTTGCTTGTTTTTCTGCTATATCAAGTTGTTGCCAGTATGTTCCGTTATAAAGAGACTGTGTTAAGGAAAGGTTTGCGCCGTAATTAGAGTTAGTTGCATAATCCTCGCTGGCTGCGGTATAACCCGCATTTAGGCCAAAACCAACTTGAGGCAATAAAGCCGCGTCAGCTTCAGTGATCTTTTCTAAATAAAGGTCGTACTGTGCTTTGCTTTTAAGAATAATAGGATCTTTAATTTTTGCAGTTTGGTAAACTTGCAATAAAGAATCGGCAATAGCGCTTGTGTTAAATGTACTCATGACAATAAATGAGGCGATAGAAAGGCGTTTAAACATTACAAGAATTCCTAATTAAGCGTACGAATATGATTTAAGCAGGCTAACATATATTTTTGTGCCTGTATTGATAAATGCGTGACGTTAGGCAATAAATATACAGGTAGGTATTATATGAGTGAATATTCAAAATCAGATTGTGCTAGGCGTGTAAATTATGGCAAAAAAGATCTCAAAATCATAAAAAAACAGCCTCTGTATAAAGGTTTTTTCCAATGCAATAAATACACCTTAAAACATAAACTTTTTGCAGGAGGGTGGAGCCCTGAAATTCAACGAGAAATTTTTGAACGTGGTCACGCTGCTGCTGTCCTACCCTATGATATCAATAATGATACTGTCGTTTTAATTGAACAATTTCGCTTTGGCGCAATTGAGACCGACCAGTCTCCTTGGTTGTTTGAATTAGTTGCGGGCATTATTGAGCCGGGTGAAGAGTCTGTTGATGTTATTCAGCGTGAAGCTTTCGAGGAAGCTGGACTCACTATTCAATCTAGCCAGTTTGTTATTAACTGCCTATTAAGCCCTGGTGGTTCAACAGAACACGTTGATATTTATATTGGCTCAGTGGATAGTTCACAAGCGGGTGGATTGCATGGATTAGAGGCAGAAGGGGAGGATATCCGAGTACATGTGGTGCCGAGAGAAACTGCATATCAATGGGTATTAGAGGGAAAAATTAATAACTCTGCGACTGTGATTGCCCTGTTATGGCTACAAATAAATAAAGATAAAGGCTTGAAATTATAAAAACAAATTCATTTGTTAATTTACTGTAAAAGGAAATGAGGCATAACCTACATTTTTTATCATTAATGCATATTCAAAGGCGCACAAATGATAAAATTGTGGGCTTGTTTGGTGATAAATAAAGTGTTTAATTTATAATCACATTAACTTTTTTACAGCATAAAAAAATTTTAGATTAATAGGTGTTATGAACAGCAAAACCGTACAATTAAAAGCAGATGCACTGGGTGATTTAGCTTTTTTACAAATAACAGATACTCACCTTTTTGCGGATAGGCAAAAAGAGTTGCTTGGCATAAAAACAGTGCAAAGTTTTGAAGCTGTAGTTAAACATGCAAGTAAATATAAAAATTGCCAAGCGGTGTTATCAACGGGTGATCTTTCTCAAGATCACTCAGCCCAGTCTTATTCTGATTTTAGCAAGCATATTAAGACATTAAACCTTCCTTGTTATTGGTTACCGGGTAACCATGATATGCAGTCGGTTATGTTACCAAGCCTACTTGCTGAAGGACTCGCACAAACTAAAATCATTGAAAGTGAAAATTGGCAGGTGATCCTCTTAGATTCACAAGTCGAAGGTGTACCACATGGTTTGCTAAGTGCGACTCAGCTTGAGTTCCTACAGAGTGCACTTCAAAATAATGCAAACAAATATACACTTATCTGTGTTCACCATCATGTATTACCCGTTGGTAGTGCATGGCTTGATCAACATATTTTAAAGAATAGTGATGAGTTTTTAGCCGTTATTAAACCTTTCTCAAATGTACAAGCTGTGCTTTCTGGCCATGTGCATCAAGCGATTGATAAGTTGCAAAATGGTGTGCGTTTCATCACTACACCTTCTACTTGTGTGCAGTTTAAACCTAATAGTGATGATTTTGCATTAGATGATGTTGCGCCGGGATACCGATACTTTTCGTTAAAAGCGAATGGTGATATTGAAACCATCGTTGAACGCATCGATAAAGACGCTTTTTCTGTTGATGCAAGCGCAACGGGTTATTAATGGCAAAGGTGCTGTTATCCCTGCATGGTTTTCATAGCTCACCGGAATCACTAAAAGCAAGGCAACTAGCTGATTATATAGCTAATTTTCACCCTGAAATTACCTTTATTTGTCCACAGTTGCCCTGTTTGCCGAAGCAAATGTGGCAACTCATTGAATCTATTTTTGAAAAACATAAAAATGATGAAATTGGCGTTGTAGGTAGCTCTTTAGGTGGGTACCTTGCGACTAAAATTTCAGAGCAGTATGAAAGCAAAGTAGTGCTAATTAATCCTGCTGTTACCCCATACCTCTTATTACAAATCTATGCAGGCAAACAAATTCATCCATGTACTGGTGAACCTTACTTCATTGATGAAAGTTATATGGGACAGTTAAAGCTGCTTGATGTAGAAAGTATCACTAAGCCACAAAATTGTTGGGTACTTTTACAGCAAGGTGACCAAGTTTTAGATTACCAGCAAGCCGTTAATAAATACCAAGCGTGTAAAATAACTTGTGAAGTAGGAGGCGACCATAGTTTTGTCGGGTTTGAACGCTTTATTCCTGATATAATCCGCTTCTTATACTAGTTTCAGTTTCCAATGTAACCACTCAGTACCTCATATAGTTGAGGTGTTTTTATGCAAAGTGGACTGTGAATGCTCAGGGCTAAGCCATTTATGCCTAGTTCAAGGCAAAAAAGCGTAGTTTAGTGCTTTAAATGAGCGTTTTTCAACGAAGAAATAGGCTTAAATGGCAACGGCCTGAGTAGTTACATTTTAATTTTCCTTTTTAAATAGGCACCCCCATGAGCGAACAATACAATTCCGATTCCATTGAAGTATTAAACGGACTTGATCCTGTTCGTCATCGCCCGGGTATGTACACCGAAACAAGCCGTCCTAACCACCTTGGTCAAGAGGTAATAGACAACTCTGTCGATGAGGCACTTGCTGGGCATGCAACGTCTATACAAGTCATTCTGCATGAAGACCAATCATTAGAAATTATCGATGATGGCCGTGGTATGCCCATTGATATTCACCCTGAAGAAAAAATATCAGGTGTAGAACTTATCTTCTGTAAGTTGCATGCGGGTGGTAAATTTTCTGGTAAAAATTATGAGATTTCAGGTGGCCTTCATGGTGTTGGTATCTCTGTGGTTAATGCATTATCAACACGTGTTGACGTACATATACGTCGAGATGCAAAGGTTTTCCATATTGCTTTTGAGAATGGCGATAAGGTTGAAGAGTTACATCAAGTTGATACCTGCGGTAAACGTAATACGGGGACCAGTGTACATTTTCGGCCTGATGCAAAATATTTTGATAGTTTCAAGTTTTCTGTCTCGCGACTTTTACACCTGCTTAAAGCCAAAGCAGTATTGTGCCCCGGTTTAAGTATAAAATTTAAAGATCGCGTTAATAAGAATACCTATGAATGGTGTTATCAAGATGGCCTTCAAGATTACCTGATTGAAGCGGTTCAAGAAAATGAGCTTTTACCTGCAACCCCTTTTGTGGGGGAGTTTGAAGCAAATAGAGAAACAGCAAGTTGGGCGGTTGTATGGTTGCCTGAAGGTGGTGATTCAATTTCAGAGAGTTATGTAAATCTGATCCCAACTGCGCAAGGCGGGACGCACGTCAATGGTTTCAGGCAAGGCTTGTTAGATGCAATGCGTGAGTTCTGTGATATTCGTAACTTGTTACCACGTGGTATTAAATTAAGCCCTGAAGATATTTGGGATAAATGTGCTTATATCCTTTCTGTAAAAATTAAAGAGCCACAGTTTGCAGGGCAAACAAAAGAGCGTTTATCTTCACGCCAATGTGCTGCCTTTGTGTCTGGTGTAGTAAAAGATGCCTTTAGTTTATGGCTTAATGCCAATGTTATAGAAGCAGAAGCACTCGCGGAGTTCTGTATTAGTAACGCGCAAACGCGCACGCGTAAAAGTAAAAAAGTAGCGCGTAAAAAAATTACTCAAGGACCAGCTCTGCCGGGTAAATTAACCGATTGTTCTGGTCAAGAGCCTGAGCGAGGTGAGCTGTTTTTAGTGGAAGGGGATTCTGCTGGTGGGTCTGCAAAACAGGCGCGAGACCGTGAGTTTCAAGCGATTTTGCCACTGCGTGGAAAGATAAAAAACACTTGGGAAGATGAGTCCGATATCATCTTAAACTCAGAAGAGATCCATAATATCTCTGTCGCTATCGGTATTGACCCTGCGTCGAGTGACCTGTCTGGTTTACGCTACGGAAAAATCTGTATTCTTGCCGATGCCGACTCCGATGGTTTGCATATCGCAACGCTTATCTGTGCTTTGTTTGTGCAGCATTTCCGTGCGGTTGTTGACGCTGGGCATTTCTACGTAGCGATGCCTCCTCTATATCGTATTGATGTGGGTAAAGAGGTTTTTTACGCACTTGATGAAGATGAAAAAGAGGGTATTTTAGACAGAATCGAAGCAGAGAAAAAACGCGGTAAAGTTGGTGTGCAACGTTTTAAAGGATTGGGTGAAATGAACCCAGATCAATTGCGCGAAACAACCATGGATCCTAATACTCGTCGTTTAGTTCAACTAACCTGTGATGACTCTGAAAAAATGTTAGAGATGATGGATATGCTACTTGCTAAAAAACGTGCATCAGATAGAAAAACTTGGCTTGAAAGCAGTGGTGATATGCTTTCAGTTGATTGATTTTTGAAGGGGGGGGTTATACTCCTCCATTTACTTCTTTTCTAATACTTCTTTTTTGTCTTTCCATGTTGCCAATAAGCACAACTATATCTGCTAAAGCCCATTGTTTAATAGCGACTGCCGTTAGCTCATTGTTCAGTGGTATGCAAACTTTTTGTTTGTTAAATGCTTGCGCGATTAATATTAATTAATCACTTTCCTTACTGACACAACGCTGTCAGTAAGGGCTGTTTATAGTGGCATCTCATTCAATAGCAAGGAACAATAATGCAAACTAAAACACAAGCCGCTCTAGAAGTCGTTCATTTTCAAAGTAATGCTGAAGTAACTGATTCACAACTGATTGAAGCTGCCAATAATATGCTAGAAACCCTACAAAGCTGGGCGGGATTTATTAAACGCGAACTTATTAAAGTGGCTGATAATCAATGGATTGATGTGGTGCATTGGGCTGATAGCGATAGCGCAATGGCGGCACAGGAGAACGCAATGCAAAGTGAGATTTGTTTAGCTTATTTTTCACTGATGACTGTGAGTGAAGAGCAGATGTATCACGGTAATATCGTGTTAAC
>Ga0209292_1000752_pt1 | contig 41493 bp, 31 predicted proteins | sample GOMGulsemesocosm_2_FD_184634 | JGI IMG/M metagenome (GOLD analysis project Ga0209292, IMG submission 184634) | Methane-oxidizing microbial communities from mesocosms in the Gulf of Mexico - GOM9C Gulf of Mexico (SPAdes) (version 2) | ecosystem: Environmental > Aquatic > Marine > Cold seeps...
ATAATTGAGTGCAAATGTACGCTTAATTCACTAAACAACAAATTGTAAGCGTCTTTTTTAAAACTTTCTTCCAATCCCGTTAACTATTACCCATAAACGACTCCATTTTTATAGCTATTCAAAATTACTCATTGCTAATTACACATTACTACTGTATCTTCGTATCCTTATTATATAGTAACACTACATCTTGTGAGTAAACAACAACTTTTAGCTGTTTTTGATGATTCTATTCAAACTAAACAGCTTATCGAACGTTTGTCAGTCCCTAAATCAGATACAAAAATCTCTAATTTAGTAGGCTCGTCATTTTCATTTGTCATTTCTAACCTATTTAAAAGCATTGATACGCCTATCTTATTAATATTAGAAGATAAGGAAGAAGCTGCCTTTTATTTAAACGATCTGGAATTATTTTTAAACGATAAGGACGTATTATTTTACCCAGGAAGTTATCGCCGACCATATCAATTGGAAGAAACTGATAATGCCAATGTGTTGTTACGTGCTGAAGTGTTGAATAGAATTAACTCTCGTAAAAAACCCGCGTTAATAGTTACCTACCCTGAAGCCTTATTCGAGAAAGTAGTTACTAAAAAGGAATTAGATAAAAACACGCTGAAAATTGCAGTTGATGATACTATATCTATCGACTTTATCAATGAAGTATTGTTTACCTATAAATTCCAGCGTGTAGATTTTGTTACGGAACCAGGAGAGTTTTCTGTTCGTGGAGGAATTGTAGATGTATTCTCCTACTCCAATGACGAACCATATAGAATAGAATTTTTTGGAGATGATGTAGATAGCATCCGAACTTTTGATGTAGAAACACAATTATCACAGGAGCAACTCAAGAAAATTAGCGTAATTCCTAATGTAGAAAACAAGGACTCACAAGAAAACAGAGAAAGTTTTTTAAAATACATTTCTTCTAAGACTACTGTAGTTGTCAAGAATAAGGAATTGTTTGCTGGAAAAATAGACAAGTTATTTTCAAAAGCTATTGAAGCTTTTGCTAAACTTGATAGTGAAGTACGCCATTCGGAACCCGAACAATTGTTCTGTAATGCGGATTTACTACTAAAGCAATTTAAAGACTATACGTCAATAGAGTTAGCAAAAAGCAATAACTCAGATATTGCATACCTAATAAAACCTCAACCTTCATTTAATAAGCAATTCGATTTATTAATAGAAGATTTAAACAAAAATACCGCAGAAGGGTTTACCAATTATATAGCGTGTTCCAACCAACAACAAGCCAAACGTTTTAAAGATATTTTTGACGATGTTGAGCAAGAGGTTGTCTATAAAACAGTTGTCCTACCTTTATATCAAGGATTTATTGATTTAAATAGCAAAACAGTTTGCTATACCGATCATCAAATATTTGAGCGCTACCATAAGTTTCATTTAAAAAACGGATACGCCAAAAAGCAAGCTATTACCTTAAAGGAATTAACGCAATTACAAAAAGGCGATTATGTTACGCATATTGATCACGGAATTGGGCGCTTTGCTGGACTGCAAAAAATTGATGTAGAAGGAAGTCAGCAGGAAGCCATAAAAATGGTTTATGGGGAGCGTGATATACTATATGTAAGCATCCATTCCTTACACAAAATATCAAAGTACTCTGGAAAAGATGGGAAAGCACCAAAAATGTTTAAGCTGGGCTCTGGAACTTGGAAGAAATTAAAAGATAAAACAAAGAGCAGGGTTAAACATATTGCGTTTAACCTGATAAAACTATACGCCAAAAGGCGCGAGCAAAAAGGATATCAATATGCACCCGATTCGTACTTACAGCATGAGCTAGAAGCTACGTTTATGTATGAAGACACGCCCGATCAGTTTACTGCTACACAAGATGTAAAGTCTGATATGGAAAGTGAACGACCTATGGATAGGTTAGTCTGTGGTGATGTTGGATTTGGAAAAACTGAAGTTGCTATTCGTGCCGCTTTTAAAGCAGTAGACAATAGCAAGCAAGTTGCCATATTAGTACCCACTACAATATTAGCATTCCAACATTATAAAACATTTACGGAACGTTTAAAGGACATGCCTGTAAATGTTGGGTATATCAACCGATTCCGAACTGCAAAGCAAAAATCAGAAACGCTAAAACAATTAGAAGAAGGGAAACTGGATATTATTATTGGTACACACCAATTAGCGGGACCGAAAGTAAAATTTAAAGACTTAGGATTATTAATTGTTGATGAAGAGCAAAAGTTTGGAGTTTCGGTAAAAGAGAAACTAAAAACAATTAAGGAAAATGTAGATACCTTAACCTTAACTGCTACGCCAATACCAAGGACTTTACAATTCTCCCTAATGGCAGCACGTGATTTAAGCACGATTAACACACCACCACCAAACAGATACCCCGTAGAAACACAAGTAATTCGTTTTGGAGAAGATTTAATTCGTGATGCGGTGTCCTATGAAATACAACGTGGTGGACAGGTCTATTTTGTACACAACCGAATTGAAAACATTAAGGAAGTTGCCGGATTGATACAGCGTTTAGTGCCTGATGCAAAAGTTGCTATTGGTCACGGACAAATGGATGGTAAAAAGTTAGAACACCTTATGTTGGCCTTTATGAATGGTGAATTTGATGTATTGGTAGCCACTACTATTATTGAGTCTGGTTTGGATGTACCAAATGCCAATACCATATTTATCAATAATGCCAATAACTTTGGGTTATCGGACTTACACCAAATGCGTGGTAGGGTTGGTAGAAGTAATAAAAAAGCTTTCTGTTACTTTATTACGCCTCCTGATTCTGTTATGACGGATGATGCGCGTAAACGTATTCAAGCATTGGAGTTGCATTCCGATTTAGGAAGCGGATTTAACATTGCCATGAAAGATTTAGAAATTCGTGGTGCTGGAGATATTTTAGGTGGTGAGCAAAGTGGGTTTATTAATGAAATTGGTTTTGCTACCTATCAAAAAATATTAAATGAGGCTATTGATGAATTAAAAGAGAATGAATTTAAAGAACTCTATGATGAAGTAGATGATGCTACCGAAAAGGTATTTGTAAAAGATACGCAAATAGATTCCGACTTTGAATTGTTATTCCCTGATGATTACATCAATAACATTACGGAACGATTGACTTTATACAACAAGTTAGGAGAATTAAAAACAGAAGCTGAGTTAGTACAGTACGAAAAGGAATTGGTGGACCGTTTTGGAGAATTGCCAACCCAAGCTGTTGATTTACTAGATTCTGTACGCATCAAATGGGTTGCCGCTAATATAGGATTAGAGAAAATTGTCATGAAGCAAAACCGTTTGATTGGGTATTTCATTTCAGACCAGAATTCTACTTTTTACCAAAGCCCTCAATTTACCAAAGTATTGCAGTTTGTACAAACACATAAAACTTTCTGTAAAATGAAAGAAAAGCAGACTAAAAACGGATTGCGTTTATTACTAACCTTTGAAAATATTAAAAGCACTAGTAAAGCCTTAGAAGTATTGAGTAAGTTTTAGTATCATAAATTCAGTCATATCGAGCGCAGTCGAGATGTTCTATACTAATTTCACTACTTATCACTCGTAAATTTCACTCTAAGTGACGTGACTACGTTATCATCTCCACTAGATATTTTTTTTAAACCCAAAAGCGGTTACAATTATGTAAACGCTTTTGGGTTTTTTATATTCTTTTTTGAAAATAATTGGGTAACATAAACGATAAAAAAGGAACTATAAGTTGTATACAACTTATAGCGTTTTTAGCACATCACTACTATTGGTGAGGTGAAAATACCTGATATTAGTCATTTTATAAGGCGTTGCAAATAACTAGCTTTGAGAACCTATAAATTGCTGGGTATGATACATTACTGTAGTTATAAGCAAACTGAAAAAATCATATGAATTTAGAAAAATTTTACTCATTAAGAAAAGACTTTGTAGTAATTGGATTAACAGGAAGAACTGGAGCCGGATGTTCAGAAATAAGCAAAGTTTTAGAACAAGAAAATTTTATTTCTAAATCAGAATATGTAAAGCCTGACAAATTAATAACCTCAGAAGAAATAAAATTTAATATATGTTATAATTATTTAAAAGCTAAAAATAATTACAGCCCATTTAAAACAATAAATTATAAAAACATACTGCTACTTCATCTTATTTACGAATCTGCAAGGGATAAAGAACCGATTGAATATATTATTAAAGTAATTACTCAATATGGTGATGAGTACGAGGAGTATATTAATCGATTTGGAAAAAAAAGTGATTCGGATTTTATAGAACAAATAATAGGATTCCTTAGTAAAGAATTAGCTCTGATAATTGGAATGCTTCCCAAGAATTCTGAATATCAAAGCTTAAGTGAATGGCTGAAAGAAGAAGGCGATGCTTCTTCTTTTATTGAAAACTTCTTTTCTAAATTCAGTCTATTTTCAGCTAATTTTTTTAAAATACTTAACAAACATAACATTACTAAAAGAACAAGGTTTACACACGATATTGCAATTAATTTAAGAGAAATAGGCGTATGCTATCAAAATCCTAAGCCAAAAGAAACTAATAACCTTGAACATATATATACAGTTGCTGAAACTATAAACAGAGTAATTAAATTATGGCGAAGTAAGAATGAAAATAAAGCTAAAATTGTAATAGACGCATTAAAGAACTCTTTAGAATTAATGTTTTTTAAAGAAAAGTATAGTGGGTTTTATATGTTAGCTATTAACAAGGATGACAAAGAAAGGAAAAAACACATAAACGATACTATTGTTGAAAAATACGGAAAGAGTAATAATACTCACATATCAGAAATAATTAAATTAGATGAGGGAGAATATAAAGGTGACGAAGTAAACTCTGGCAATTTCGCATCACCAGATATTGAGAACTGTATTCAAAAAAGTGACTACCACATCTTTCATTCAAAGGACAATAAGATTAACACCGATATAGATAAATTAAAAAACATTAACTATCAATTAATACGTTTTTTAGCCTTAATTGGACAACCAGGTATCATAACTCCGACTGCAATAGAAAGAACTATGCAGGTTGCTTTCAATGCAAAATACAACTCAGGCTGTATATCTAGGCAAGTTGGAGCTGTAGTAACTGACAAAAATTATTCAGTAAAATCTATTGGCTGGAATGATGTAGCTCAAAATCAAATGCCTTGTAAACTACGTAGTGCTGAAGATTTAATATCAGGGGAATCAATAGAATTGTTCAGTGAATATGAGCTAAATGGAGGAGAATTTAAAAAAGGAAAAGATTCTAAATTATTTTCAGAACTACTTAAATTAGATGTTAAAAAAGCAAAACTTCAAAATTTGAATGGACTGAATTGTTCTTTTTGTTTTAAATCTTTTCAAAATTCCTATGAAAATGAAAAAAACCAAGTACATACTAGATCACTACATGCAGAGGAAAATGCAATGATGCAAATCACTAAAAATGGTGGCGTTGGTTTAAAAGACGGTTATTTATTTACTACTGCAAGTCCCTGTGAGCTTTGTTCAAAAAAAGCTTTTCAGTTAGGCGTGGAGAAAATATTTTTCATTGATCCTTATCCCGGAATTGCAAGAAAACATACTTTACAAAATGGAGTTAACAAAAAAGGAAATCCTACTTTAGAAATGTTTAGAGGTGCTGTTGGAAGAACTTTTCATAAACTTTACGAACCTTTTATGTCGCACAAAGACGAAATAAAAATACGTACAAAGTTCTCTCCTACTAAAACTGAAAAGCCTTTAATTGAGCGATTAGAAAAGGAAAATTTAGATGCCGATAAACTGAAAGCTATAAAGGAAATTTTAAATAGCTAGAAACAGCCAGTTTTCAAGAATAGCAATAGTTAATATATGCTTGGTGCTTAACCCAGAGTTTTGAGCTTTAAATGAAAAAAAAATAAATGTCTTTAAACTTCTTAAGTAACGGAAAGTACAGTAATACTTTAGAAATTCATTATTATTTTGACGACTTATCTCACTCAATGGACGCTAATGTTCAGAATAGATGTGAATATGAGGTTCTCGGTATTATCAAAGAAGTGTCTCGATTATTCGCAGTAGATATAACAATCGAAACTGAGCCAACTGGAGAAGGGGGTTTAAAAAAATGGCTAAAAGTAGTAACAAAAGGAGAAAGTAAAACTGCTACAATTACAACAGCAGTAATAGTTTCTTTCCTAACAGTCTTGTTAACGACACCAATTGCAAAAGTCACAGAAAAATTGATTGACAAAGTTTTTGAGGATACAGAATTTATTGAAGGTGAAAAAGAAAAACAACAATTAGAAATTGAAGAATTAAAAAGGAATGCACTAAAAGACGCTCAAGAAATTGAAAAAAATAATCTAATAAAAAAGAAGAAATCAAATTTTTATGAAACACTAGAGAAGTATCCAAAAGTCAATAAAGTATCCTATTCCGTTACGGACGATGAAAAGGTAATTGTAATAGAAGAAAAAACTATAAAGAAAAATGAATTCAAACAGTACATTTTAGTATCTGATGATTTAGAGCCTTTGAAAATTGAAGAGGCAGAAATAGAAATTATTTCACCTGTTCTTAAAAAAGGGAAATATAAATGGACTGGATACTATAAAGGAGAACCAATATCGTTTTATATGAAGTCTAACGAGTTTAAGACTCTTGTTCAAACAGGTAAGATTGAATTTAAAAACGGTTCATCAATAAATTGTTTCCTTAATATCAGAAAAAGAATAAATAATGAAGGAATTGAAACCATCGTAGGATATGACGTACTTAGGGTGAATTCTTATTTTCAAAATGAGAAACCAACAGAAACCTCTGAAGGAATAACACATCGAAGAAAGAAAGAAGCTGATGATAGTCAAACAAGGCTATTTTAGTGGAAATAAAATAGTATACCATAAATAGGCATATATATAAAATGAAAATAATCCCACCTTATCAAATTACAAGTGAAATTCTTAATCTAATCAATGAAGCAGAAAAATATATTGTTTTAGTTTCCCCGTATGTTAATTTCAATAATTGGGACAGAATAAAAGTTGATGTTTTAAACGCTATAAAAAGAGGAGTTAGAATCGAGTTTTATGCAAGATTAGACAATGAAAACTTCAAAAGCTGGGAGCAAATCGAACAATTGGGATTAAAACCAAAACTGATTAAAAATCTACACGCGAAATTATATTTTAATGAAAAATCTGGTATTGTAACCTCTATGAACTTATTAACAAGTTCTAACTTAAATGCAATAGAATTCGGTTCAATCTATCATACTGAAGAAGAATTATCTGAATTAAAAAGCTTCGTAAAAAAGTACTTGGAACCAAATATTGAATTATCAAAACCTAGTGAAGAAGACTTGTATTTAGCGAAAGAAAAATTCACGGTAATACTTTCAAATTTTTTATCAAATAAATTCAACAGAAGTGTAAACACAAGATGGAAAAATGGAACTATTGAATTCAATGTGAAAAATCAATATTACTTTGACATTGACAAGGGAAGTAACTTGGTTTATGTAGCAGGAATAATTTCAGGATTAGAATTCGAAAACTTTTACCGTTTTAAAGAAAAGTATAAATATAATGGTTTTCACGTTTCTGCAAACTCTAACAGCATACATATATCATCGGAATTTAAGACTTCAAACAGCAACTTAAATTTTATTTCTGTATCCGAGAAAAGGAAACTTGTAGAAACTACAGCAAAGTTTGTTGAAGATTTGACTGAATATAAGAATGAATGCTATGAAAATAGAAAAATCTGGAATTAACAAAGCTTATAAAATAAAGTGAAACATTAACATCAATAAATCACCAAATGAGTAAATATCTGCAACTAATAATCTGTTTTGTTTTGGGAATAACTACCTGTGAGGCTCAAAACAAAACTATTTCTGACTTTTTACCTGAAGAACATATGCTCTTTAAAAAATATAACGGAGACTTAAATAAAGACGGAAAAGAAGACTGTATTATCATCACAAAAAAGGTCAATGAGGATAATATAGTCATGAATCATTATGATGAAAAGGTTGATCGAAACAGAAGAGGGATTATTGTCCTGTTCAAAAACGAAGATGGCTATGAGTTGGCTACTAAAAACTATGATTGCTTTTCATCCGAAAATGAAGATGGTGGCGTTTATTATCCACCTGAACTTTGGATTGAAACAAAAAGAGGAAATTTAATAGTTCATTATGCACATGGTAGATATGGTGTTTGGAGATATACTTTTAGGTATAATAAAAATGATTTTGAGTTAATCGGATATGACCAAAGTGATAACCGAGGATCCGTAACTCTTCGAAAAACGAGTATAAATTTTATAACCAAAAGAAAACAAATTAAAGAAAACACAAATAACAATGCAACCACAGATGGAGAAGAAGTTTTTAAAGAGACTTGGGGGAGTATTGAAATAAAAAAATTAATTACGCTTTCTGAAATTAAAGATTTTGACGAATTAGACATGTCCATTTATTAAACAATCATAGACCTTTAAAACACATAAAAAGAGAAGCCAAATAGCTTCTCTTTTTTTTATATACTGTTAACTTTTCTATCTGTATGCTACAGCAACATTTTCTGCTCTGAAAGAAACTACATTTCCCCATATACCAACTCCAGAGAATACAACTGACCTTGCATTAGCAGCCAACGTAATTGTTCCTGTAGAATTCATTTCAGGAGCATCAATAGAAACCTCCTTTATTAGGTTATTAGCATCTAAATTATAGGTTACCGTTTTAACTACAGTTCCTGTTTTTAAAAGGTTAATTGTTACACTTGCACTTGATTCTTGAAAATCAGTAGAGAAGTTTAATTGAGTCATTGCTTCTTTTGCAGTAGTCGAATAAATTGTTGATTTTACATTTCCCATCTTAATAGTTTTTTAAAGTTGTTTATATTATTATGTACACTTCAAATATCTAAATACATTCTAAAGTCCTCATTTAAAATGTCATAAGGGCGCTGTTTTTTATAATAAGAGGGAAGTTTTGTAGCACAAGATTTTTAGAAAACAGTAAAATCAACTTAAAAAATCACAACAAAAGAGAGCTTATCATCTCAAGTTATTAGTAATCCACCACTCTCACCACTCCCTGGACCAAGTGTAATTACTTGGTTGGCTGATTCAATTAACGTGCTGTTGTGTTCAATAAAAAGCACTGTATCACCTCTAGCTACTATCGATTGGAAAACGGTAATTAATTTTAGAATATCAAAATAATGAAGTCCAGTACTTGGCTCATCAAAAAGAAATAATGTAGTTCCTTTTCGTTGCTGTAGCATTGAAGTTGCCAGTTTTAATCGTTGGGCTTCTCCTCCAGACAACGTATTACCCGATTGCCCTAATAGTAAATGACCAACTCCTACTTGCTTCAAAACATTCAAATTGTCCACTATAGTTCCCGTATCGAAAAATTCAATCGCCTCTTGCACTGTCATACGCAATACATCACCAATGGAATACTCATTCAATTTACAAGCCAGAATAGTGTCATTGTAACGCATTCCTTTACAAGAGTCACAAGTAAGCCAGATATCACTCATGAAATCCATACTTGTTTTTAATTTTCCATGTCCTGCACAAGTTGGACATTTTCCATTTTTACTTTGATAGGAAAAATCAGCTTTCTTGAGCCCAGTATTTTTTGCAAATTCTGTTTTAGAGAAAATGGTTTTTAGTTGTTCAATAATCCCCGTATAGGATGCAGGAGTACTTAATCTGTTTTGTTTTAATATCTCCTGATCTATGAGCAGCACTTCTTCAAATTGATCCATTCCGTATATTGCATCGCAATTCACTGGTCTATTCTTTAACCAAGAACAATATAATACCTCTTTAATCAAACTTGATTTTCCACTACCCGAAACTCCAGTGACTCCAATAACTTGTCCTGCAAAAAAGGTAACATCAATTTCCTTCAGGTTATTAGCTAATGCTCCTTTTACGCCAAATGGATTTCCTTTTTCAAGTAGTTTCTTAACTGGATTAACTTGCTTTTCGTGTAACAATTGATAAGTGACGGAATTTTTTATTTTAGCGATATCGGTGATCTTCCCTTGATAAATAACTTCGCCACCTAAGTTTCCTGCACCAGGGCCCATTTCAATAATATAATCGGCAGTTTTGATAAAAGCTGGATCGTGTTCTACCACCACCACTGTATTTCCATTGGCTACAATTCTTTTTAACGCTTTAGATAAAACGGCTACTTGCCCTATATCCAAACCTATAGTAGGCTCATCTAAAACATACGTAACACCAAACAGGTGTGTAGACAATTGACCAGAAAGTGTAACCCGTTGGCGCTCTCCACCAGAAAGTGTGCTCACAGCTCTATTCAAATTTAAATAGCCCAAACCAAGGTCAACAATAGTTTGTAACGATTTTGTTACAGGTGGTAACACCACTTTGCTAATTGCTAAAACCGTTTCATCTAATTTACCTTCTACATTCTCAATTAACTCCAAACAAGTAGCAATGCTTAAATGAGAAATTTCATGAATATTATTACCTAAAAACTTAGTGATTAACAACTCAGGTTTCAATCGACTACCATTACAAGTTGAACACTCTACATCGTGTAATAAATCTTCTAAATTGATGATGTTTTTGTTGTGTAACTTACGCTGATATTCATCATCAATGTAATTGCACAATCCCCACCATTTTGCTGAAAGTTCTTGTTTTCCAGATTTTGTTTTGGTCTGATATTCCCAAGTCACATCATAAACAGTTTCTCCTGCTCCATAAAGAATAACATCCATTACCTCAGCAGTCAGTTCATTCCAAGGAAGATCAATATTCCATTTATTTTGTTTGGCTGCTTCTTTTAACGTTGCCATGAATTGACCATTGACATCCGCATAATACCCAATTGCTTTATTTACCGAAACTGCACCTTCCAAAATAGATCTTTTGGGAGAAATAATTATGGCATCAGGATCGCATTTAAGTTTTACTCCAAGTCCTTCACATTCGGGACATGCACCTAAATGATGGTTGAAAGAAAAGTGTTGAGCTGTATAGTTTTCACCTTCATGCTGTGCAATTCTTGAATACAATAATCTGAACGCATCATACACTCCAGAGAGTGTCCCAACCGTTGATCGCTTTGAAGGAGTCCCTCCCTTTCTGTTGATTCCAATTGCTGGTCCTAAACCTGAGAACGAAGCTATTTCAGCTTCACTATTTTGTTGTAAAAAACTTCTGTTATACGTAGATAACGATTCCGTAAAACAGGCATTAGATTCCGCAAACAGTGTGTCGTAAACCAAAGAGGATTTTCCACTTCCTGAAACACCTGTAACTACGGTTAACTGATTTTTAGGAATACGAACATCAATATTTTTTAAACCATGAGTGCTTACGCCATTCAATACAATCTCATTAGCAGCAGTGTCTGTTGTGACTATTTCAATTTCTTCTCGTACAGTTAGTACTTGTTCCTTAGGAATTCCTTGGTGCAAAATTGTTCCTCCTGAAGCTCCACTTTTTGGACCAAGTTCTATGTGCCAATCGCTCCAACCAATAATGGTTTCATCTTGTTCAATACAAACTATGGTATTGCCTTTCTGTGTAATGCTATCAAACAATTGGGTTAGCGATTTAATATCATCATGGTGCAAACCAATACTTGGTTCAATAATCACATACAAGGTATCTCCAGTATCTTTTTTCTGTAGTTGATTGGCAATTTTAATCCGTTGCGCTTCTCCACCCGAAAGTGTTGTAGAAGATTGTCCGAGTGTTAAATACCCCAATCCTATTTCTTGTAAGATGTTGAGTCCTACCAGTACTTTTTTATCATCCTTAAAGAACTTGACAGCTTCATTAATTGATAATTTATAGACTTCAGCAATGGACAATCCATTGTACTTTATGGCTAACGTTTCGGTATTAAAACGATCACCATTACAGATACCACATAGCAAATCGACATTACCCAAAAAGTGCATGCCTATTTGCGTTTTTCCAGCACCTTGACACGTTTCACATCTTCCACCTTTGTTATTGAATGAAAAGCGAGATTTAGTGAATCGGTGCGTTTTTGATTCGGGCAGACTCGCATAGATATCACGAATATGATCTGACAATCCTAAATAGGTTGCTGGATTACTCCGTGGTGTTTTTCCTATGGGTGAATGATCTATAAAAATCAGTTTATTAATGGAATCAATATTTTCATGACTTTTCAATTTAGCAGGTTCACCAGTTTCAATTCCTAACTGTTGTTGCACTACTCTAAGTAAAGTACCTTTTACTAAACTTGATTTACCTACTCCCGATCTACCACTCACTACATTGAGTTTTCCGAGCTGAAATTCTACATCAATATTCTTCAAATTTCTTTCAGTACAACCAATTAATTGAATCGAACCATTTCCTGTTTTAGTGATTAAATTCGGTTTGGCCGTACCAATAATTGCTCTATAAGTTGGACTGGTTTCTGCCAAACCATCTTGTTGAGTAAACTCAGCAAACGCTCCATTAAAAATAAGCTCACCACCATTTACTCCAGCTTTTGGTCCAATTTCTATAATATGATCCGCACTAGTAATCGTATCCAAATCGTGCTCTACAACAATAACCGTATTACCTTTTTTAACAAGTTGTTTAAAATGATAAATCAATCGTTCGTTCTCTTCTTGATGCAAACCTATTGAAGGCTCATCAAAAACATACAACACATCACTTAAGGGAACTAATATTTGATTGGCGATACGAATACGTTGAATCTCACTCGCACGAAGCGATTTTGAAGAACGACCCAAGGTTAAATGACCCAGTCCTAAATCTTCCAACAGGTCCACTTGTGCTTCAATTTTATTGACAATCTCTTTTGCTATAGTTCCCCAAGTATTGGATTGAATCCACGCTTTCAATTCGTTCAGTTCTAAAGCCACTATTTCGGATATTGATTTCTCATAAACAGTTACACTTAACGCATCGCTATTTAAACGTGTTCCATTACAATCTGGGCAAGTTACCGCATGCACATATTTAAGAATATTGGCATTCCGATCTCTTCTTAAAATATCCGACATAATCGGAATCATTCCTTTGTAATGTCCTTCTTCTCTTGGCTTGGCTTTAATCCCTGTCCACTTTAATCGAGATTCCAAACTATGCTTTCCAAAAGGCACTTTTATTTTATTACTCCCATGTAAAATTACGTCTCGCTGAATAGTTGTTAATTCATTCCATGGAATATCAACACTAAATCCTTCGGCTTCGCATACTTGATTTAACACATCAATAGTTACTTGAGAGTACATAATATACCCATTAGGTAATGTTGGCGCTAATGCACCTTCTCTAATTGATTTTTCTGGACTACTGATTAAACAGTTTAAATCTATTTCTTCCTGTTTACCAATACCATTGCAATGGGTACATTTACCAACTGCTGAGTTGAACGAAAATAGCGCACGAGAAAGGGCTATTTTCTTATTTGAAGTCCCTGTTCTTGCAAATAACAAGCGTAACAAATCATAAATATCTAATAGGGTCCCAACTGTAGAGCGTGTATGCATACCAGTAGTTCGTTGTCCTATTGCTATAACTGGTGATAATCCTTCAATTGCATCTACATCAGGACGGTTTAATTTCCCCATAAACTGACGTGCAAAGGCCGGTAGCGTTTCAAAATACCTTCGCTGTCCTTCTTTGGCTATGATGTCAAATACCAAGCTCGACTTTCCAGATCCTGATATTCCAGTGACCACAATAAATTTGTTGTGTGGAATACGCAACGAAATATTCTTCAAGTTATTTGTTCTCGCTCCTTGAATAACGATGCCTGGATGTGCTTTTGAATTCATTTCGTAAAATTAATAAAATAAGTAGTACCAACCGCCCCGCAGGTTTTTCTGTTTTTATTAAAGAGTTAGTTCGTGCTTTTTTGAACCACATTAAAATAAAACTCTTCAGTTAACTAAAAAGGTTTAGTTGTAGCTATGATATCCAAAGTCATTGAATATAGAACTATTCAATTTAAAAAATGGCCTTTATAAAACACCTTTAAAATTGTTTCCCTTTTATATATATTTGTATCCCAAGGAAATTTAATTGAGTATGGCAGAAGATACTAGTTGTAATAAAGAAAATTGTACATATCCAATAGTGAATAAAACCCATAAATTGTGCCAAGTACATAATTGGGAGCGAACTCATAAAGGGCAAGACTTTTTTGAACACCAGCTACAGAAAAAGCAGGGGTACGCTAAAAGGATGCAAGACAGAGCAATTGAGAAAGCAAAAAAGAACCCTCCTACACCTTACCTCTGGAAACCAAAGAAACCACCAACACCTATCAAGCAAGTGTCCAATAAAATGGCTGATGCATTAGGTATTTACGTAGAAGTAAAGAAAGAGTATCTTAAAGATAATCCTGAGTGTGAAGCACATTTTTGTAACTGTAGTACGCCATCCGAAGAGTTGACTATTCACCATAAAATGGGGAGAATAGGTTATGCAACTGAAGAAAAGAGGCAAATAGATATTTCTTTATTACATGACAAGGATTACTTTATGGCTTCCTGCGGATCGGCTCATAGATGGATTGAAGATAATGTAGCGCAAGCTAAAGAGTGGGGATATTCGTTAGATAGAATAAAGTAATGTAACTTGTAGCGGATATTCAGAATTCTCGGATTGTAATTTTATAAGCTCATACTACAAAACATTTACCAACAATGGATATAGAAAATAATCACCATAACGAGTCGAATGACAAACAACAGCATTCAGATAAGCATTCGGATACAGTATTTAAACCAAAAACGAATGAAGAGCTGAATGAAAAGAATCCTACAAGAAAAAAACGGAGACAAGCAACTGAAGAAGAACTTAACCACCCGCTACATGGGGTAAAATTAGCTCAAATTTTAGAACGTCTGGTAGAATATTATGGTTGGGAGTATCTAGCAGATCGTGTAAATATTCGCTGTTTTATATATAACCCAACAATGAAATCAAGCCTAGGATTCTTAAGAAAAACGCAATGGGCTCGCGAGCATGTTGAGGACGTTTATATGGATATGTTGGATGAAAAAAGAGATTCAAATTAAAGGTAAAAAGAACAACTTATAAAAGGAATCATCCAGAAATAATATGACAAAGAAACAATCAAAACGGATACTCAGAGTGGTATTGCTCATTGGAACCGCAATCTCTTTGTGGTTCGTGCCATGGATATTGGTAAAGGCTTGGATATTACCACTGCCTGATACAGTTCAGGAACAAGTAAATGAAGCGATGGACCATGGACTTGACGGAGTGATTGTTTATGTAGACGAAGCAGGAAAACCACCCGCATTTTATACCGCTGGTTGGAAGGACCGAGAAAACAAAATACCTGCCGATCCACATTCCTTATTCAAAATAGCAAGCATCAGCAAGCTATATGATGCTGTGGCTGTCACCAAATTGGTAAGTGATGGACGTCTTTCTTTGGATAAAACGATCGCTAATTATTTACCGGAGCTCATAGGAAAAATTGAAAACGCTGAAAAAATTACCTTGAGGTTGATGATACAGCATAGAAGTGGTATTCCAAATTTTACGAACGCTCCAGATTTTTGGGCAGCTCCAACAGAGACCTATGAAGAAAGTCTTGCTTTGATTCAGGACAAACCTGCCAACTTTGAACCCGGTGAAGACTATGAATACTGCAATACCAATTACTTATTAATCAACAAGATAATGGATGATTTACTGGAATACAAAAACTTCCAATTCATTCAGAAAGAAATTCTAATACCGCTAAATCTTACCAATACCTTCGGTTCACTTAGCGAAGTAAATATAGATGATGTAATGAGTGGTTATCATGTTGGACATCCACATGATTTAAAGACTGACGATCATGGAATGTTAGCTTCTGCAGAGGACGTAGGTATATTCTTGAGAGCACTAAACGATGGATCAATCTTTAATGAGAGGGAACAGGAAATATATGCTTCAATTTACGAATATGAACATGCCGGATGGGTTCCTGGATACCAAAGTTTTGCCGAATATCACAAAGATATTGATACTGTTGTTATTTTATTTAACAATACTACCGATTCAAAATTATACCTATGGAATGTTTCGCAAATCGTAATTAACCGTATTGTCAAAATACTTAGAAATGAAAAAAGCTCTTAACAAGAGCTCCTAAATAACATGAACTTTAATATTTAAAACTTACAACTTGTGTTAACACAAAAATTAATGACATAATTACACCCACCGTTTAGTTAAAAAAAAGCCAAAACGTAAATTTCAATTAAACCCTTTAAAAAAATAAAGGTCATACGCTCAAATAAATATATCTAATGAGCAAATACATTTTAAAACCAGTACTGTTATCTGTCCTACTATTAATGACGAGTTCAATTGTAGCACAACGAGGACAAGGAAAAGGTGGGCGACCTCAAAACCAAATGCATGGCGATAGAGAGCTGCCTAAATTTAATGCGGAAAACGCTGTTGGCATACTGAAGTATGATTATGAAAGAATCCTAAAAAAAACAAAAGTTAAAAAGGGTAACAAAAAAATCAGGGTAACAAAAATCATTTCAGCATATAACCACAGTATTAGGGAAATTAAGTTTTTACATTCTGAAGAGTTGAGAGCAACAGAAAATTTTGTAGCTACGAAAAGAGCAGCAGCAAAAGCTAACAGAGATAGAGATGCTATGCATTTCATTCAACAAGAAGCAATGGAAAAGTTAATTCATATTAAACATAAGGTACTTAAAGCTGAACGGGTATTAAATGATAAATTAACCGCAATTTTTTCTAAAAAACAGCACCATAAATGGCGCCGACTTCAACGCGCTAGAAAAGAAAGTATACAACCAAAAAGACCTGATAATAGCGAAGGAGGAAGACCGAAACAAAGAGGTTTCCAGAGGTAGATAAGGAAAATAACGTTTACCAAAAAACATATAAAATCCATGCCTTTTTTTGGTTTATAAATTCAAAAGTAAGTGTATATTTACTTGTAAAATTTCCTGCCAGAAATCCAATCGGCCGACACTTTATATCACGTAGAAAATTATAAGTTTCTCACGTTAAATTATAGAGAAGTAATGAAATTTATAATCACTACTTTACTATTTGGTCGAGCATAAATTGTATCGAAAAAGTTTTTCAGAGGGGTTCAAGATCAAGGTAAATGAAAGAGAAAATGAAAAAAGCGGATAATAAAGAGGCAAGCTGGACTGTTTGTCAGGAATGTCGCGGAAATGGCAAAAAAAGGCGAAGACTCCGCAAGAAAGTGCGACTCCGCTACCAACAGGCATTAGATCAATTTGAAAAAACGAAAGGTGAAGGGACGGCTCCAGTTCGGCCTAAGGGTCATCTATACTCATGCTTAAATTGTTCGGGATCTGGGTTAATTCATTCAAATAGCCATCCAATAGCGGATAAAGAAACCTTCCCACATGTTGCTATTATTGGTGGTGGTATAGGAGGAGTTGCGCTCGCTGTGGCTTGTTTTCACCGCGAAATTCCTTTTACCCTTTATGAGCGCGATAGCAGCTTCAAAGTTCGGTCACAAGGATATGGACTTACTTTGCAACAGGCCAGTAAAGCAATGGAAGGATTTGGTCTTTTCTCTTTAAAAGAAGGGGTGGTTTCAACAAGACATGTGGTTCATACTACAGAAGGAAAAGTCATTGGTGAATGGGGGATGAGAAAGTGGATGCAATCGGATACAAAAAAATCTCCAAAACGTACAAACGTGCATATCGCACGGCAGTCTTTGCGCTTAGCTCTGCTTGAGCAACTCGGTGGACAGGATGCTGTACAATGGGGACACCAATTAATAGATTTTAAGGAGTGTGAAGAAGAGGGGATTGAACTGAACTTTCAAGTGGATGGAGAAATGAAGATTGCCAAGGCAGACCTTGTGGTTGGAGCCGATGGTATTCGTAGTTCAATGCGAAGGTTACTGATTGATACCGATATTACCCCTTTACGCTACCTAGGATGTATTGTCATATTGGGTATTTGTCCTTTGGATGCTCTCCAAGGTATTGATAGTCCGTTACTGGATTCAGCCACTGTATTTCAAACTGCCAATGGTAATGAACGAATTTATATGATGCCGTTTACGTCAGACTCTGTGATGTGGCAACTTAGTTTCCCTATGTCAGAAAAAGAGGCTAAGACCTTAAGTGCTAAAGGAACTCAAGCATTGAAGGAAGAAGCATCCCGTAGAACTCAATGGCACGATCCTATTCCTCAGATTTTAGCGGCAACCCTAGAGACTCAAATTTCTGGATATCCTGTATATGACCGAGAATTACTCAAATCAGAATTATTAGAGAAAGCTGGGCAAGCGACTCTAATTGGAGATGCAGCCCACCCAATGAGTCCATTCAAAGGACAAGGGGCAAATCAAGCATTGCTGGATGCACTCGCACTGGCTCGGGGAATTTCAAGAGGATGTAGACCATTATCTCAATGGAGAAAAACTGGAATTAGAGAGTGTGTATTAACGGAATTTGAATCAGAAATGTTAAATCGGAGTGCCTCCAAAGTGAAAGGTTCAGCAGAGGCCGCACAGTTTCTACATTCCAAAATTGTGCTCCATGAGGGTGATGAGCCTAGAGGACGGTGTTTAAAGAAAAAAGATGCATAACAAGATATTTAGTTATGTTTAGTGCCTCAATAATTTTAATATTGAACAAATAGCATGCAATAAAACATATGTCAAGAGCGCTTAAAGTTTATACGGACTTCTTTCCTTCTCTAATGTTCTATCTATATTTACTAAGTCAAAAGATCCTTTTTGTTTAGCTTATTTTATTAGGTAGTTAGTTTTTAAAACGTTTTAGATAGTATTTCCCTTTTAAATAAAAACCTAATATATAGGTATTACTATACTTGAATATGATTTTAAATCTTAATCCATTATTATACTCTTTCTCAAATGAATTTATTAAATCAAATTCAGTACTACTTATTTTTCCTCTTTGATGATTTAAATTTACATCAAATAATGAGTTTATATATGTAGATTTTGTTGTAATAAAATAGCCATATGAGTTTGTTGTCTGAGATATGAAATATCCAAAAAAAACTCCTCTTCCTGTATTAAGTCCAGTTGCAGTCCCCCCTCCTGTACTGCTACTCACACCTGGTCCAGGTGAATGTAATAATTCCTTGGAAGCCCCTAACCTCACTTGATATTGAGTATTGATTTTATTAATAGAAATACCTGGATTGGCATCAAATACTTTTCTTAAATATTGTTTAGTTTTTAATAACTCTCTTTGGGTAGAGTAATATCCCCCATCCTGTATAATTGGTGAGTTTTTAAATAATATTTCATTATTAATATTTAAGCTAACAATATTTGAACGAACTTTTGAATCTAAGTGTTGATATGAGAATGAAATATTTTTTTTGGTAGACGAAATTTGATAAAGTTTATTTTCAAATAATAAAGAATTTGATTTCATTAATTCATTGTCATCATCTCTAATATCAATGTGGTTAATTGTCTCTACATTCGACTGTAAAGTTTTGACGTTTAATCTAATTAACTTAGTCATTTCCTGATATGCATCAATTGAAATAACCACATCATTATCTATATGATAAATTTTATTGTGTGCAGATGTTTTCTCTAATGCATTTGGTATTTTATTGTCTATAATTTCTAACTTTTCAGATAAACCGAATCCATATGGACTAAGAAAAAAGTCTGATAATTTATTTTTTGTTTTAGAAAAATTACCAACATTAAATTGATGGCTTGAAAAATCAAAAGTGTTTTTTGTAAATGATAAATCGCTTTTAAAACTATGTAGGTTTATTATAGATTTATCATTCATGCTTATAATATGAAAAATATTACCCTTTAAATATGCATCAAGAAATGTAGACTCTAGTTTTAAATCTACATTTTTAATATTTGACGTTTTGTTTTTTAAATTAATTATTACAATACAAAATTCATCTTTTTTCTTTGTTGAAAAATATAGATGGTGCTCATTTCCATTGGAATTATAACCGATAACATTTTTGAACTTCCTTTTTGGTCGAGTAAAACTGAATTCTGAAATTAGTTCCTGATTTTTATCTAAAAAAACAACCTTTATCTCTTTACGGTTGTCAAAAAATAAATATATATTTTCATTTTCTACAATAGAGAACACCTTACCTTCGGGAGTTAACCCTTTTAATTCTAAATCAAATTCAGCAATAGTTTCCTGTCCTGATAACAACTGAGTTGTTAAAAAGAGTATTAAATAAATATATTTCATGTAATTTGATTAGTTACGCTACTCCTTCCCCGTTATTCACATCCTCTTCATCAGGATTTACGAATACAAGTTTTCCATTGGAATTTTCTGTCATTAAAATCATCCCTTCACTTTCTACTCCACGCAATTTTCTAGGAGCCAAATTTACCAATACCGTAACTTTTTTTCCAACTACATCTTCAGGCTTAAAGCTTTCAGCTATTCCTGAAACAATAGTTCTGGTATCAATACCAGTATCCACTTTTAACACCAACAACTTTTTTGTTTTTGGCATTTTTTCAGCTTCCACAATAGTTCCAGTACGGATGTCTAACTTAGAAAAATCTTCAAAAGTAGCCGTCTCTTTTTGAGGCTCTACTACTTTGTTTGCTTTCTCATTTTCTAACTTGATATTTTCCAACCGGTCCAATTGTTTTTGGATATCTTCATCTTCTATTTGAGGGAATAAAATTGGCGCTTTACCTTCTTTTATTTTATGTCCTGATGGTAATAAGTCTGTTTTATCAGCAATATCATTCCATTTGGTTTCTGGTTGCTGTAATAAGTCTTGTAATGTCTTTGATGCAAAAGGTATAAACGGCTCACTTAAGGTTGCCAATGCAGTAGCTATTTGTAAGGCTACATACATGCTTGTTTTTGTGCGTTCCTCATCAACCTTTATTGTTTTCCATGGCTCTTGCTCAGCCAAGTACTTATTCCCTAAACGTGCTAAATTCATCATTTTCAAATTCGCTTCTCTAAAACGGTAGCGTTCTATTGAAAATGAAATATCAGCAGGGAATTTCTTTAATTCTTCTAAAGCATCAATATCAGCATCAGAATACTCCCCAGGTACTGGTACGATACCATCGTAATATTTGTTGGTCAATACTAAAACTCTATTGATAAAGTTTCCGTAGTTATCCGCCAATTCTTTATTACGCGATTGGAAATCTTTCCAAGTAAAGTCATTATCCTTTGTCTCCGGTGCAGTTGCTGTTAATGTATAACGTAATGCATCTTGCCTTCCTGGAAAATCTTCTAAATACTCATGCAACCAAACTGCCCAATTTTTAGAAGTAGATAATTTATTCCCTTCTAAATTTAAGAACTCATTTGCTGGAACATTATCAGGTAAAATATAACTTCCTTCTGCTTTTAACATCGCAGGAAAAATAATACAGTGAAAAACAATATTATCCTTTCCTATAAAGTGCACTAACTTAGTGTCGTCACTTTTCCAATATGGTTCCCAGTCTTTTCCTTCTCTTTCAGCCCATTCTTTAGTTGCTGAAATATATCCGATAGGAGCGTCAAACCATACATATAATACTTTCCCATCTCCTCCTTCAACAGGAACAGGAATTCCCCAATCTAAATCTCTGGTTACGGCACGAGGACGTAATCCATCATCAATCCATGACTTACATTGTCCGTATACATTCGATTTCCAATCCGATTTATGATCTTCTAAAATCCATTGTTTTAAAAATGCTTCATGCTTGTCCAAAGGTAAAAACCAGTGCTTTGTTTCTTTCATTGAAGGAACTGCACCTGTAATAGCCGATTTAGGATTTATTAAATCCGTTGCATTATGACTCGTACCGCATTTTTCACACTGATCACCATAACTCTCTTCATTCCCACATTTAGGGCAAGTACCCACTACAAAACGATCGGCTAAAAACTGATTAGCATCCGCATCATACAATTGTTGCTCTACTTTTTCAATAAACTCTCCTTTTTCATCTAAGGTTTTGAAAAACTCAGAGGCAGTTTCATGATGAACTTTTGCTGAAGTTCTAGAATAATTGTCAAAAGAAATTCCAAAGTCCTCAAATGATTTTTTGATGATCCCGTTGTATTTATCAACAACATCCTGAGGAGATACTCCTTCTTTTTTTGCTTTAATAGTAATTGGCACACCGTGTTCATCACTACCACAAACAAAGGCAACATCTTTACCTAATAAACGTAAATAACGCGCATAAATATCTGCTGGAACGTAAACTCCAGCTAAGTGCCCAATATGTATTGGTCCGTTAGTATAAGGTAATGCAGCGGTTAGGGTATATCTTTTTGGATCTTGACTCATTGTTATCTAAAATTTTCAACTGCAAAAATACGCATTAGAACTTATAACTGCCATAGATTTCCTATTTTTACTTCTATGAACAGCAAACAACCACAATCCTTACAACAAGGCGACTTAGTTGCTATTGTTACCACCGCAAGAAAAATTGATAGAGAAGACATTCAAAAAGCAATTGAATTGCTAGAAAGTTGGGGATTAAATACCGTAGTAGGTAAAACCATTGGTAAAGTTGACCATCAGTTTGGTGGAACTGATGCTGATAGAATTACTGATTTTCAACAAGCCATGAATAATGATGCTGTAAAAGCCATATGGTGTGCTCGTGGAGGCTATGGAACCGTTCGTATTATTGATGCTTTAGATTTTTCTAAATTTTTAACAAACCCTAAATGGGTAATTGGTTTTTCTGATGTTACTGCTTTACATTCACACTTGCATAATTTAGGAACACGAACTATTCATGGGCTAATGCCGATTACAGTAGAAAGTAGTACGCCAGAAGCTATCGATTCTTTAAAAAACAGCTTATTTGGTAATTCCCTGAAACATGTGGTCCCTTGTGAAAGTCAGAACAAATATGGTAAAGGAGACGGAGAGTTAGTAGGTGGTAATTTATCCATGTTATATAGTTTACTAGGTTCAACCTCTGCTATTAAAACAGATGGTAAAATTTTGTTTATAGAAGATTTAGATGAATATCTATATCATATTGACAGAATGATGATGAACTTAAAACGCAACGGGTATTTCGATAACTTAAAAGGTTTAATAGTTGGCGGAATGACGAAAATGAATGACAATACCATTCCTTTTGGAAAAACCGCTGAAGAAATTATTCTAGATAATATAAAAGAGTTCGATTTTCCTGTGTGCTTCAACTTTCCAGCTGGACACCTAAAGGACAATAGAGCTTTAGAATTTGGTAGAGAAGTTGATTTTGTTGTTAACAAAACCAGTACTACTTTAAAGTTCCTTTAATTATGGCTTCTCATAATGAACTTGGTAAAAAAGGAGAAGCTATAGCAGCCGAATATTTACTACGAAACGGCTATCGTATAAAAGCAAGAAACTGGCGCTACCTAAAAGCCGAAATAGATATTATTGCTCAAAAAGAGGATGTTTTAGCCATTGTAGAAGTTAAAACACGAACTTCTATTGCCATTGCAGCACCTGAAGACGCAGTAAACAAAAAGAAAATTAAATTGTTAGTAGCAGCTGCTAATGAATATGTTGTTCAACACGATTTAGATATTGAAGTACGTTTTGATATTATTTCTATTCACAAAAAAGGAGAAAATCACAATCTTAATCACATTAAAGACGCTTTTTTGTTTTTTTAATCACAAAATGTTACATTTGCCTATATCACGTTAACCAATAAATTGTATGAAAACAATAGCTTCTTTTGTAGAAAATTATATACGCAGTAAACCATTTTTACTATCAGCCCTTTCACAAGGCATCATAAACCTTACTTCTTTAACCAGAATTATGCTTCCGGAAATTCAAGAAGAATTGCAAAAAGAAGTAAAACAAGGAGCTGTTGTAATGGCTTTAAAAAGACTATCTGAAGATTTAGATTTTAGAACAAATCATAAAATAATTAAAGTTTTAAAAGATATTGGAGAAATTACTGTTCGCTCATCACTGACTGATTATACCTTTTCCATATCAGACTCTATCTTAAAAAAGCAAGAAGAATTATTGTCGTTCATTAATGTAAAGAAAAATGTTTTTTATACTTCTTCGAGAGGTGTTAGTGAAACAAATATTGTTATAAATAGTTCTATGGACGAACTAATCAAGACCATATTTAAAGGTGAAGAAATCATTGAAGAGAAAAGAGATTTATCTTCGATATCTATACGGATGCCAGAAGAAAACTCTTCTACTCCAGGATTATATTACTTTATTTTTCAGCGTTTAGCTTGGGAAGGTATTGTTATTTGGGAAGTAATATCAACAAGTAATGAATTTACCATACTTGTTAGTGAAAACCAAATAGATACTGCTTTTAAAGTAATTAAAGACTTAAAAAAAATAGGCTAAAGGAACTTAATTATTTCTTAAACTAATAGCAAAATAGGTATTAAAAGCTGAATCTATACAGATTCAGCTTTTAAGTTTTCTAACATTACGGTAGTCATTCCTTTTAAATCATATTCATGATTCCATTTCCAGTCGCTTTGAGCGTCAGAATCATCAATGCTTTTCGGCCATGAATCTGCTATTGCTTGTCTGAAATCAGGAGTATACTTTATTTCAAATTCTGGGATATGTTTTTTAATTTCTTCCGAAATCATATCAGGAGTAAAACTAATCCCTCCTAAATTATAAGACGATCGGATTTTAATATCTTCTTTTGGAGCATCCATAATATTCATTGTAGCTCTTACCGCATCATCCATATACATCATTGGCAATGCTGTATTTTCACTTAAAAAGCAATCATATGAATTGTCTTGAATTGCTTTGTGAAAAATATCAACAGCATAATCAGTTGTTCCGCCTCCAGGTAACGTTTTCCAACTAATCAATCCTGGGTAACGAATACTTCTAACATCTACACCGTATTTATTATGGTAGTACTCACACCAACGCTCACCTGTTTGTTTCGTGATTCCATATACTGTGGTAGGTTCCATAATAGTATATTGAGGCGTATTCTCTCTAGGAGTTGTAGGGCCAAACACAGCTATACTTGATGGCCAAAATATTTTTTTAATAAGACCTTCCTTTGCTAAATTCAATACATGAAACAAAGAATTCATGTTTAAATCCCATGCTTTCATAGGAAATTTCTCACCAGTTGCTGAAAGCATTGCTGCTAGTAAATACACATCTGTAATTTGATGCTTTTCTACACAATTACGAACTACATCATAATCCATAGCATTAACAATCTCAAAAGGTCCTGAACTCATTAACTCATCCTTCCCTTCTCTAATATCTGCAGCAACAACATTATTGTTTCCGTGTATTTTTCGTAATGATAAAGTTAACTCAGAGCCTATTTGCCCGCAAGCACCAATGATTAAAATTTTTGGAGTCATGTTTATATGGGTTTAATTTTGCAAATATAATCTTTTCTTAAATTTTTTAATTATCAACAGGTATTGCATTTTAAAAATTATATTTGTTTAAAATGATTTCAAAATGAAAAGATTAATAGCGCTAGTATTTTTAACAATGTTATTTTCTTGTAAAAAAGAGATTAAGCAAACTAAAACAGTTGTTGATACTCCTCTAGTAACTGCAATTGATAGTGTGAAACAGAAAAAACTAAACATTGCATCTAGCACAAATTTTATTGATGACTGGGCAGAGATAATTGCTTTTGAAAATGAATTAAAAAGAGTACTTGTTAGAAATGTTCAAAGCGAAAAAGATATTGAGTTGCTTAAAAAACTCTTGGAAGACGTAAAAAAAACACACCCTAAACGTTTTAAAACCCCGGCTATTGAAGCACGAATTAAAGTTTTAGAAACAGAAGTTTTAATGCTTGACCAGTCCCTAAAGGACCTCGATTTAAATGGACTAAACAAGTCATTCTTACGCATTCAAGATTCATATAATATATTTATCGGGCAAATTGAAGCCTTAATTATAAAAGAAAAAGATTATGAAAAATATCGTTAAAAACGGGGTTGTTATTTGCTTATTATTTATTTCATACTGTACAAACGCCCAAACAAAAACTGAAAAAGAAAACATAAATAACGTCCTAAATAATTGGCATAAAGCTGCATCGGAAGCAAATTTTGATGCTTATTTTGGCTTAATGACTGTTGATGCTGTTTTTATTGGTACTGATGCCACCGAAAATTGGCAAAACAAAGCATTTAAAACTTTCTCAAAACCTTATTTTGATAAAGGAAAGGCATGGAGTTTTACTGCCATAGAAAGAAATATTTATGTAAACAACGCCAATGATTTTGCTTGGTTTGATGAATTACTGGATACGCAAATGAAAATATGCAGAGGATCCGGAGTACTTCAAAAAGTGAATGGAGAATGGAAAATAAAGCATTATGTATTATCCATTACAATACCTAATAAAGATGTTGACAAGGTTATTGAAACAAAAGAATCTACTGATAATCAACTAATTATCGACATAAAAAAACAAAATAAAAAGTAACATCTCTTTGTTAATCAAAATCTAAAATGGGCTTCCTGAAAAGGCAGCCCATTTTCCGTTTAAAACGAAAGTATGATACTCTTAAAAATAGTTATATTTACAACTATGATTTCATTAGCCACCTTTCAAGTTGATAATACCGAATACTCCATTGATTTATCAAAACCCTTAGATATTTCAATCCCATTAAAATCTGGAAAAGATAATCCAAATGCTTGGTATATAGACCCACCAAAAATTGAACCCGTAACTATGGGAGATTGGGTTGGTAATGTAAAACATGGAGCTTCTACAAATTTTAACAACATTGCATTTAATCCTCACGCTCATGGTACACACACGGAATGTGTAGGTCATATTACAGAAGAATTCTTCAGTATTAATGACTGTTTAAAAACATTTTTTTTTACTGCGGAGGTAATAACGGTACTTCCTGAAAAAATAAATGGGGATTTTATAATTACAAAAAAGGTTTTACAAAACAACATACAAAGTAATCCAGAAGCACTAGTTATACGAAGCTTACCCAACACAACAGATAAACTTACCAGACAATATTCACATACCAATCCTCCATATTTAGAGGAGTCTGCAACAATTTATTTACGTGAATTAGGAATTAATCATTTACTTATTGATCAACCAAGTGTTGACAAGGAAGAAGATGGAGGTACATTATTATCACACAATGCCTTTTGGAATACAGCAGGAGAGAAAAGAATGAATGCCACTATAACTGAATTTATATATGTTGCTAATGAAATTGAAGATGGGCGATATATTTTAAATTTACAAATAGCCTCATTTCATAATGACGCTTCTCCTAGCAAACCTGTTTTATATAAAATAAACTAATATGGATGTAATTTTCGGAATCGTTATAGGAGCATTTTTATCCTATTTTGGAATTGAATTCTTTAAGAGAAAATCAAAAAGATCAATTACGGAAAAACAATCTGTCGTACTACTAGAAAAAATTAAAAATGTATGCAAACTAGTTTCTATAGAAGGAGAGTTTTCTGAGATATATCACTACGAAAATGTAAAAGAGCGTTTTTTGAACTTAATTAATAGTAAAAAGAAAGCAATTTTATTAGTAAATGCAAAAACTCAAATAGGATATGATTTATCTAAAATTAAATTAACAGCCAACCCTGATTCAAAAACAATTTATATTACTGATTTCCCTAAAGCTGAAATACTGACTATAGAAACTGACTTGAAGTATTATGATAAAACAGATGGTTTTTTTAATAAATTTGAAGCCGAAGATTTAACTGATTTAAACAAAGAGGCAAAACAATTTATCATTGATAAGATTTCTGAAAGTGGACTTATAGAAACAGCCAATAAAGAGATTCTTGAAGCAATGGAGATTATTACCAATATTGTAGAAACAATTGATTGGAAAATAGATTATAAAGCATTGAATACAATTCCAGATCAAAAGGTTTTTGAAAAAAAGTAAGGACTTAATACATTACAAATGAACATTGAACAGTTTAGAGATTTTTGCTTGCAGAAAAAAGGAGTAACTGAATCATTCCCGTTTGATAAAAACACCCTTGTATTTAAGGTTGCTGGAAAAATGTTTGCACTAACATCATTAAAAGACTGGGAAGAGGGTATACAATTTATAAACCTAAAATGTGACCCAGAATATGCAATTGAATTAAGAACAACTTATGAAAGTATTGACCCAGGTTATCATATGAGTAAGAAACATTGGAATTCAGTAAGAATATATAAAGGAGAACTACCCTATGAACTTATTTCTCAGTTGATCAGCCAATCCTATGATTTAGTAGTAAAAAGTCTTACTAAAAAGCAACGTGAAACACTAAATCATTCATAATTCAATAAAAAACACTTTTAAATACAACTATTTCCTCATAATTCCCTCATCAAAACTAACCATTAAGCAACATTATTTACCATTTATCAAATTATTTTGTTATTTTTAGAATCCCAAAACTTTAATTAACCTACTTAATTATGCATAAAAAATACCCTTTTCTGCTCTTATTAATGTCAATGACATTAACGATAACAGCTCAAAACATTCAGAATTTAGTAAATCAAACAAGTCTAGCCAACATTACCCAATCAGTAAACGAATTATCTGGTGAAATACCAACAACAGTTGGTGGTAATCCTATCACGATTACACATCGAGTAAGTAGTGCTGGAAATAACGATGCCGCAGACTATATTAAAGAACGCCTAGAAGCCTTTGGTTTGCCTGTGGTTCAACAAGACTATTCAGCAGGAGGTAGAAACATTATTGCAACACAAACTGGAGTTACAAACCCAAACAATATCTATATTATCAGTGCTCATTATGACTCTGTTAATTTATATGGCGCTGACGACAATGCCAGTGGAACAGCTGCTATAATTGAACTTGCAAGAATATTATCAGCTTATTGTACTGACAATACTATTATTTATGCCTTATGGGATGAGGAAGAATCTGGCTTAAATGGTAGTGCATATTACGCTCAACAAGCTCAAGCAAATGGAGATACTATTTTAGGAAATTTTAATATTGACATGATGGGTTATGATGCGGACAACGATAAAAATTTTGACATCGATGTGCGGCCTATTGCTAATTCTTTAGCAATGAAAGACGATATTATAAGTGTTTTAAATAACCCAGCTTATGGATTTGACTTGGTAGTAAATGTGGTTAATCCTGGAACTGGATCAAGTGACCATGGGTCCTTTTGGAATAATGGCTATTCAGCTGTTTTATTTGGTGAATGTTGGTCTAAAAATGATAAAACATCTGGTTACCATACTAGTAATGATCGAATTGGTTTATTCAACATGCCTTATTTCCATCAAATGAGTAAATTGGTAGTGGCCTATATAGCAACAGTTGCCAATCCTATTTTTATTGACAAAACCGTTGCTCAAAACGCCACAACTCTAACATCCAATGAAATTGGGGCAACCTATCAATGGGTAGATTGTAATAACAGTAACGCGCCTATTGCTGGAGCAACTAATCAAATTTTCACCCCTACAATAACAGGAAACTACGCCGTTCAAGTAACTAAAAACAATTGTACAAAAACGAGTGATTGTACTTCGTTTAATGTGTTGGGAATTGGTGACTTTCAGTTAAAAAACATAAGAGTTTTTCCGAATCCTGTAAAAGACAACATAACGCTTCTTGGATTTGAGAACACTGCTTCCGAATTAAGCATTAACCTATTTTCAATAACTGGAAAAAAGATTTTAAAAAAAACACTTACAGCCCATAAACCTGAATTAAATTTAGAATTTCTTTCATCAGGCGTTTACCTATTAGACATCAGTACTACCGATGGCACTAAGAAAGTTTTTAAAATTATTAAACAGTAACTATTTTAAGTTACTATAAATATTAAAGCTGGTTGTTTTCATTTTTAAAACAACCAGCTTTTTATATAAACAATTATAATATCTTAATTTTTAAATCAAATTTTGTAACTTTATGACTGTTCATTTAATTTAAAATCAACACATTACCTCAATTAAACTTCTAAAAACTAATAGTAACTATACTAACTAAAAATTTTAGAATTATGAGAAAATCTAGTCGATTACTGGTTGTAGTAATTTTTACATTACTCCTAGGAAGCAGTTTTTTAACTGCACAAGAAAAACAACCTCAACGCTATCTTACCGTTACAACAATGCACTGGAACATGGACATGGAAGACTTTTCCATGAAGGAATGGAAAGCTGTAGAAAAAGAATTTACTGACAAGGTTACCGCTAAAAATGAGTTTATTTTAGCTACTAATTTTGGTGTTCATTTTATGACTGCCGATAACACTGAATTGGTGTACGTACAATTATTTAATTCATGGAATGACATTGACAAATCAAGTAAACGTAATGGAGAATTAATAAAAGCGGCGTGGCCAGATGAAACTAAACGAGAAGCCTTTTTAAAAAAACGTGATTCCTATTATGACGATTACCATTCTGACGAAATTTACGCCACCATTTCAGGAGCGAAACCATATATGGAAGAAGAGGATAAGGAAATGTTATTTTATGTTAGAAAAAGCCACTTAGCGTTCCCAGATGAAGGAAGCGGAAAGGAATTTAAAGCGCTTAGAGATCCTTTTATAAAAGAGGTTATACATAAAAATCAATTTATAAAAGGCTATTACCCATATGTACATGCTTGGGGAGCTGATAAGAGAGATTTTGTAGAGGTTTTTGTAGTAGAATCATTAGATGCCTTAGATAAATCTTTTGAAGAAAATGGAAAACTGAATAAAGCACGTTTTTCAGATGAAATAAAGCAAAAAGATTCAGGGAAAAAATGGGGGAAATACTTTACTGGGTTCCATGCGGATTATGTGTATAAGTCCGTACCAGGGATTTCAAAAAAAATGCCACCACCACCTAAAAAGTAATTACATAAAAAAGGAGGTTTGATCAAACCTCCTTTTTTATATATTTATTTGTATTTATTATTTTATTATTTTAAATAATACTGGAGAACTATGTTTCTTAGAATCAGATGATTTCAACCCAAATATTTGTGCCATTTGACCAATTTTAGCTTCTTTTAAGTACGTTTTAGCTTCTTTATTTAATACCGTACTATTAGTTACTTTTACAGTTGGTCTTTCAGGAAACTTAATCTTAAAACTAATAATTTCTCCTTTATCAATTGAGAGTACTATTGCTGAAAATTTTTCCTTCGTTAATTCTAACACACATCCTTCACAAGATGTTTTTCCGTTAATAAAGGTGATTGGTCTTTCTGAATTTGACTTATGAGAGTCATATACTACTTCAGTTACTTTTGGAAGTGTGGTTTTATGTTTAGGATCAGTTACTATTTCAATTACTTCAGGTACTGGCATTGGAGGAAAGTTTGGGAATTTTTCAGCTTTCTTTTTTTGTGATGAAGTCATTCGTTTATACAAGTATTCCAAACGTTTTACATCTTGAAATTTAACATCCATCTTATTTTGGGCTTGGCTATTATACTTTTTAGCTAAGGCGTTATATTCAGCTACTTGTTTAGGAGTTATTCCTTTTTGGCTTAGTATTTTTAGCTTATTCTTTATTCCCAAGGGAAGATCAACAGGTTGTCTAACTTTTAGTTGATCTTGATATGTAAGCGAACTAAAAGCATTAAATAATTGACGATGTGCATTAACATAGTTTAAAAGTATTTCGTCATTATCATTATCATTATGATAAATATATGCATGCTTTTTGAAGTTGTCATAGGTTAAATTATAATCAACTATGGAATTCAACAGAGGGTTTTCTTTTTCTACATTAGTTGTAGTACTAAAACTAAATAGTAACAATGCAAATACTGGAAGCAATATAAAACTGCGTAGCCAAATTTTCTTTTTTGATGTTTGTGTTTTCATAACTGTAAATCGTTTTTTGATTGATGAATAATTAATGGAATGTGCCAATTGTAATTGACTTGCGTTTGATGAATATGCAAGCAATGTTTGTTGATATATTTTGGTATTAGCTCCGTTGTTTAAAACTGCCTGATCTGCTAAAAACTCATGATTTAATTTAACCGATCTATTTAGTAAGAACAAAACCGGATTAAACCAAAACACTACTTGTAAAAACTCTAGCAATAATACATCAACACTGTGTTTTTGACGTGCATGGGTTTCTTCATGAAGTATTACTTCTTTAGGAATTTGATGGCTTATAAATTGCTGTTTATTGAAAAATATAAAGTTGAAAAAAGTATGTGGCACAATATCCTCATTCAATAAAACAGACGTAGTTTCACCGCTTTTCTCCTTTGGATTGCTTTTAATTTTCTTTACAATTTCGTAACTATTCTTAATAAACTTCATTCCAAATAACAGTACCCCTAAACCATAAATGCTCCATAACACCGTTGATAAGTAATTCTGTTGTTCTACTTCTTCTATAATTGGGAATTCTGTTACAACGCCAGAAGCAATCATTGGCCGTATTTGCTCAACTACTTCTACGTAATTCGTAAACGTAACTAATGGTATTATAAAAGACACTACTACTATAGACAATAGATAAATACGCTTATACACATGCATGTTTTCCTTTTCTAAAAACAGCACATAAAAAAGGTACAATACCAATAAACATCCTCCAGATTTTAATAGATAATCAAGCATAATTATTTCTTTTTAATTTCCCCGTCAATAATTGATTTTAAATGCTCCAATTCTTCCTTAGTTAAATTGGTTTCTTTTGTAAAAAAGGACGCAAATTGTGAGGCGCTATCATTAAAAAAGTTTTTAATTAATCCATTTACATGTTTAGAAAAATAGGCTTCCTTTTTAACCAATGGATAATACTCTCTTGATTTACCATGTAAATTATAGGCGATATATCCTTTGTCAGACATCCTTTTTAACAAAGTTGCTAATGTTGTTGTTGCTGGTTTTGGTTCTGGGTATACTTCCAATAAATCTTTCATAAAGGCTTTTTCAAGCTTCCATAAATAATTCATTAGTGTTTCTTCTGTTTTAGACAATTTCATAATACCTATTTAATTATTGCTCTACAAATGTAGAAACAATATTTTAATTCTACAAGTGTAGAGCAATAAAAGTATAATTAAATAAAAAAGTCCGCTAAAAAAGCGGACTTAAGAAATAATCTATAATTAGAGCCTATTTAGAAAGCTCCGTAAAATACTTGTAAAACAAAGGGATAGTCTCAATTCCTTTTAAGTAATTAAACACTCCAAAATGTTCGTTTGGAGAATGAATCGCATCAGAATCTAATCCGAATCCCATTAAAATAGTTTTACTTTTTAGTTCCTCTTCAAACAAAGCAACAATAGGGATACTTCCTCCACTACGTTGCGGAATAGGCTTTTTACCAAACGTATCGCTATACGCCATACTTGCAGCTTGATATCCCGTACTGTTTGTAGGAGTAACATATCCTTGACCACCGTGATGTGGAGTAACCTTAACAGTTACACCAGCTGGAGCAATACTCTCAAAGTGTTTTGTAAATAACTCTGTAATTGTTATCCAATCCTGATTAGGCACTAAACGCATAGATATTTTAGCATACGCTTTAGAAGCGATAACTGTTTTTGCTCCTTCACCAGTATAACCACCCCAAATTCCATTTACATCTAGAGTTGGTCTAATAGCATTACGCTCATTAGTTGTATATCCTTCTTCACCATAAACAGCATCAATATCTAAGGCTTTTTTATAATTATCTAAAGAGAAAGGCGCTTTGGCCATTTCATCACGTTCTTCACGAGATAATTCTTCTACACCATCATAAAAACCTGGAATAGTAATGTGGTTCTTTTCATCGTGTAATGAAGCAATCATTTTTGTTAATACATTAATTGGGTTGGCAACAGCACCCCCGTATAATCCTGAGTGTAAATCTCTGTTTGGACCAGTAACTTCTACCTCAACATAACTCAATCCTCTTAATCCTGTAGTTATTGAAGGAATATCATTAGCAATCATTCCAGTATCAGAAATTAATATCACATCGTTCTTCAACTTTTCTTGATTGTTTTTAACAAATACACCAAGGTTTACAGAACCAACTTCTTCTTCTCCTTCAATCATGAACTTTACATTACATGGTAATTGGTTTGTAGAAGTCATAAATTCTAAAGCCTTTACATGCATGTACATTTGTCCTTTATCATCACATGCACCACGTGCAAAAATTGCGCCTTCAGGATGTTTATCTGTTTTTTTTATTACAGGTTCAAATGGTCCGCTTGTCCATAATTCAATAGGATCAGCAGGTTGTACATCATAATGCCCATACACTAATATAGTTGGCAAATCAGGGTCAATAATTTTTTCTCCGTATACAATAGGATACCCATCAGTTTCACAAATTTCAACAGCATCACAACCAGCTTTTTCAAGACTTAATTTAACTTGATCCGCAGTTTTTACAACATCCTTTTCAAATGCTGAATCAGCACTTACTGATGGTATTTTTAATAATTCGATTAGTTCGTTTAAAAAACGATCTTTATGTTCGTTTATGTATTTTTTAATATTGTCCATTGTCCTGAATTTTAGAGCTTCAAAAGTACTAAAAATAGTATTCATATTTTTTTAAAGATTTTTATTTGATTATTACAAGGAATATGTATATTTGCAGTCCTTATTTGCGGGCGTGGTGGAATTGGTAGACACGCTAGATTTAGGATCTAGTGCCGCGAGGTGTGAGAGTTCGAGTCTCTCCGCCCGTACAACCTTAAAGAGTTAAAATGTTTTTTCATTTTAACTCTTTTTTTATGCGCTAAATATTCGTTACTTTTATAAAGTAATTGTTTATATTTGCAGGAAATTCTTAAAAAAAATTAGAGAATGTCAATTAAAGATTTATATTCAAGCGGATTTGTTGCTAGAAACCAAGGTCATTTTGCTGCCATAGTACGTGTAGCATTAAGCGATGGTAAAATTGTTGAAGAAGAGCAATTATTTTTACAGCGTTTAGCAAAAAAGCTAAATATTGGTGAAGTTGCTTATGCTGAAATTTTAGAAGACCCAACAAATTACCCAATAAACCCTCCTACTACTTATAACAGAAGGTTAGAACGTTTATTTGACTTGGTACGAATTGTATATGTTGATTTAGATATTAAAGGAAAACAAATAACAATGCTTGAGCGTATTGGTGTAGGTTTAGGATTTGCTCCTTCAAATGTAGAATATATAGTTCGAAAAGCATTACAGTTAATTGGAGATGGTGTTGTAGATATTGATACTTTTTCTGAAGAAATAAGGAACATGAATAGATAAGAAATTTTCTATTTTATCATATTAAAAAACCACGCAAATAGCGTGGTTTTTTTGGTTATTGAAGCAACCAACCGGAGAAACATTTTAAAAAACACATTTTAAAATCCAAAAAAAATACGTAACTTATTAGGCCTAAATCTTTTACATAAATACATTTTCAATAAAACTTACAATGTATCGTAATCGCATTTTCATTCATATCATCCTTTTTATCCCATTTATTTTATTAGGGCAGATTAGCGGTTGTCCTGAAGTGAAAATAACTGACATTAGTGAAAATGAAACTATATATATCAATTGTAATTCTCAAGATGGCTGCATTGATCTTGTTGCCAATTACCCAGAAACAGGAACACCAACAAGTTACTCGATTGAACAAATTGACTATGCCCCTGAATTTCCTTTTTCTGGATTAGCTAATCCAATAAGTGTAAATATTGATGATGTCTGGTCAGACCCGAAAGTAATACTTCCCTTTAATTTTTGCTTTTACAATCAAGAATATTCACAAGCAGTAGTAAGTTCAAATGGTGCAATTTCCTTTGACCTCAGCAACATTAATGACAATGGTAGTACAGACGACGCTGATGAATGCCCTTGGGAGTTTAATTTAGGAATCCCTAATTCACAATTCCCTAGTACAGCGGAGCCCAAAAAAATACTAAATGCCATTTATGGTGTTTTCCATGATATTGACCCAAGTGAAGGTGGGCAAATAGGATGGGAAGTATTTGGAGATTTTCCTTGTAGAAGATTAGTAGTAAGCTACTACCAAGTACCTTTATTTGATTGTATTTCTATAAACTCAACTTTCCAAATGGTCCTCTATGAATCTACCAATATCATAGAAATATATATTGAAAAAAAATCAACATGTCCGAATTGGAATAACGGAAATAGTGTTTTAGGTATTCAAAATGCTACAGGAACACAAGGCTTAACACCTAATGGCAGAAACACTGGGAGTTGGACCACAGAAAATGAAGCTTGGAGGATAGTTCCTTCAGGACCATCAAATACTCAAATTACATGGTATGATGTTAGCAATGGAAATCAAATAATTTCTACCGAAAACCAAATTACAGTATGCCCAACTGAAGCACATATTTATCGTGCTGAAGTACTGTATACCCTTTGTGACGGGAATACAATTCTTTCTGTAGATACCGCAACAGTTGAATTTACGGACACCGTATTTTCACAACCGCCAATAGAACATATTATTTGTGATAAAGATAGCGTTCTAGATGGCCTGACAACTATTGATCTTACCATTTTTGATACGGAACTAGTTACAGAGTTAAACAGCATTAATCCCTATGTAATTAGTTATCATTTAGCACAACAAGATGCTATTGACAATGTTGCACCAATAATTCCTGCAACTACTTTTATTAATAGTAATAATCCTGAAATTATTTTTGGGAGAATTGAAGACCTTAGTCTCAACTGTATTGTCATTAAAGAAATTGACCTCATCATAACTACAGGTCCAATAACTTTTGATGCAAATGTTATTACGCCTCCTTTTTCTGATTTTCATCAAATTCTTGCAACAGCAACAGGCATAGACGAATACTTATTCAGTTTGGATGATGGTGAATTTCAATCCAGTGGTTTTTTTGATAATGTAAATGCAGGGGTACACACAATTACCATTATTGATCACAACGCCTGTTTTAAAGAAGTCATTGAATTAGTTATACTAGATTACCCTAAATTTTTTACTCCTAATGGCGACGGAATTAATGACACTTGGAACATACGTGATATTGAAGAATTAGAATTTGCAACTATTACCATTTATAATCGTTTTGGAAAAGAACTTGTACAACTAGCACAAAATAGTAAAAAGGGGTGGAACGGGATGTACAAAGGAAATCCTTTACCTTCAGACGACTATTGGTTTAAAATTGTTTATTCAGAAAAAAACAAGAAAGAGATACAAAGAGAGTTTATTGCTCATTTTTCTATAAAAAGATAAAAGCCAGTTCAATGAACTGGCTTTTTTATACTTAAATTTCTTCCTGTGATTACCCAACCAAATTAATAATCTTTCCAGGGACTATAATCACTTTTTTAGGTGTTCTACCATCCAATTGCTTTTGAGTTCGCTCATCGGCTAATACTGTTTGTTCAATATCATCTTTACCCATATCTAATGGTAATTCTAGCATAAAGCGCATTTTTCCATTAAAAGAAACAGGATAGTTTTTACTACTTTCTACCAAGTGCTTTTCTTCAAATATTGGGAATGCAGCTTCTGAAACAGAAGTACTATTTCCTAAGTTAGCCCATAACTCTTCTGCAATATGTGGAGCATAAGGCGCCATTAATACCGCTAATGGATCTAATATTTCTTTAGAACTACATTTTTGAGCAGTTAACTCATTCACACAAATCATAAAAGTTGATACTGAAGTATTGAATGAGAAATTCTCAATATCCTCTGACACCTTTTTAATGGTTTTATGTAATGTCTTTAAATTATCTTTAGTTGGTTCTGCTTCCGTAATTTTTAATCCGTTATCATCTACATACAGTTTCCATAGTTTCTTTAAGAAATTATGAACACCTGTAATACCAGCAGTATTCCAAGGTTTAGCTTGTTCTAAAGGCCCTAAGAACATTTCGTATAAACGTAAGGTGTCAGCTCCATAACGCTCACAGATTTCATCTGGGTTTACTACGTTATATTTAGACTTAGACATTTTTTCTACTTCTCTACCTACTTTATAAGCTCCATCTTCTAAAACAAACTCAGCGTCTTTATAATCTTTATTTAAAGGATGATCTCTAAATCCTTCTATGTCTAATTCATCAGAAGCATCTATTAAAGATACATCTACATGTAATGCTTGTACTTTTTGATTTCCAATTAAACCTTTTGAAACAAATTTATTCGTTCCATCAATTCTATACACAAAAGCAGAAGTCCCCAAAATCATTCCTTGGTTGATCATCTTTTTAAAAGGTTCATCTACTGATAAAAATCCTCTATCATGTAAAAACTTTGTCCAGAAACGAGAATACAATAAATGCCCTGTAGCATGCTCAGAACCTCCAATATATAAATCTACATTCTGCCAATAATCAAGCATTTCTTTAGAAGCAAATTCACCTTCATTCTGTGAATCCATGTATCTAAACAAATACCATGAACTTCCTGCCCAACCTGGCATTGTATTTAGTTCTAATCCAAAAACAGTTTCGCTATTAATTTTGTCATTAGCAACTACTTCATTTGTAGTAGTATCCCAAGCCCAATCAGTTGCATTTCCTAATGGTGGCTCACCAGTTTCAGTTGGTAAATACTTTTCTACTTCTGGTAATTTAATTGGTAAATGAGCTGCATCAATCATTTGAGGCATTCCATCTTTATAATATACTGGGAAAGGTTCTCCCCAATAACGTTGGCGAGAAAAAACTGCATCACGCAAACGGTATTGTGTTTTTCCTACTCCTTGTCCTAATTCTTCTAATTTATATATGGCAAGCTTTCCTGCTTTTTTAGCATTTAATCCGTTTAAGAAATCTGAATTTGCAATTTTCACTGATTTATCAGCATTGGCAGCTTCTGAAATATCAACTCCTTCTAAAATATTAGGAATTGAAATATTAAAATGTTTCGCGAAATCATAATCACGTTGGTCACCACAAGGAACCGCCATAACCGCTCCCGTACCATAACTTGCCAATACATAATCACCAATCCAAACTGGAATAGGCTCTTTTGAAAATGGATGTTCCGCATAAGCTCCTGTAAATACACCAGAAATGGTTTTCACATCGGCCATACGCTCACGTTCACTACGTTTTGCTGTACTTTCAATATATGCTTCAACAGCTTCTTTTTGCTCATCTGTTACTAATTGCGACACTAACTCATGCTCTGGCGCTAAAGTCATAAACGATACCCCAAAAATAGTATCAGGACGCGTAGTGAATACTTCAATAGTAGCATCATGATCATTTACATTAAAAGTCACTGAAGCTCCTACAGATTTCCCTATCCAGTTGCGTTGAATTTCTTTTATAGAATCTGTCCAATCTAAACTGTCTTGATTGTAATCTATTCCGTTTAACAAACGTTCCGCATAAGCAGAAATACGCATAGACCATTGGGTCATTTTCTTACGTACTACTTCATGTCCTCCACGTTCAGAAACTCCATTTACAATTTCGTCATTTGCTAAAACTGTACCTAAAGCAGGGCACCAGTTTACTTCCGTTTCTGCTAAAAAGGTCAAACGGTATTGTAATAATATTTGCTGTTTTTCTTTATCAGAAAACGCATTCCATTCTGCTGCTGTAAATGATTGAATATCTTCATCACAAACGGCATTCACCGTTGAATTTCCTTCTGCTTCAAATTTCGCTATAAGCGTAGCTATATCTTCCGCTTTTTTAGAATCGTTATTATACCATGAATTATACAACTGAATGAAAATCCATTGGGTATGTTTGTAGTAATCCGCATTTGAAGTACGTACTTCACGCGACCAGTCAAAAGAGAATCCTATTTTATCTAATTGCTTTCTATATCTCGTAACATTAGTTTCCGTAGTTACTGCAGGATGTTGCCCTGTTTGTATGGCATACTGTTCTGCCGGCAAACCAAAACTATCATATCCTTGCGGATGCAATACATTAAACCCTTGATGACGCTTGTAACGCGCATAAATATCACTTGCAATATAGCCTAACGGATGTCCAACATGCAATCCAGCTCCAGAAGGATAAGGAAACATATCCAATACATAATACTTTGGTTTATCAGTATTATTTGAAGCTTTGAACGTTTGGTTTTCCGCCCAATATTTTTGCCACTTGGCTTCTATTTCGTTGAAGTTATATTGCATTTTATTTTTCTTAGTCTCACCTCGTTAGTTTCTCCGAAGCTGTTTATTTTATGAGTGCAAAGCTACTGTTAATGTAGCACAAAGAAAAATGGAAATGATTTAAAAGATTGGAATATGATTTTGCAAAAATAAAGTACTTAAAAAAGGAAGGAAAATGCTTTACAGAATCAAGGAGCTACTACTCTATTCTTGATTTGACACGAGTGAACTACAAAAAGAAAATATTCATAAAAGCATAGATACTTTATATCGTAATATTAAAAAGTGAAGTTTAAATATTAAACCTTTACAATTATAAAATAAAATGTTACCCAAATTCCTTAATTAATTTTTCATTAACTTTATAGATGCCAATGAAAACAAAGGAACCATTACAATTATTACCCAAAAAAAATAAGTAGTGATTTTAATTCAGGATTCTGGTATGGGTACCCCAAAACGATAATTTAATAAAAACACTTAATCCTTTCTTAACCATAAAAGAGAAGGGAAAGGTACAGGTTTACACACCTCTATATGTCAAGGAATCATTAATAATCGCAAAGTTAAAATTGAGATAAATAGTGAATTTGGGAATAGAAGTAAGTTTGTAACTACCTTACCTATTAAGAGTAATTAGAGAGTGTTAAGCACAATCGTTAATTGATATGGAGCATGTCAAAAAATCTAAAGTAAGTTATAAAAGCTATCAAATTGCTTTAATTATTGATATCTTAATATTACTGTCCATAATTCCATTCGTCTATGATCATTTCAATGACACTGCTAATAAAGTAGCCTTAAGTAAGGCTATTCAACAATCAGAACAAATATCAAGAACCATAAAAGAGATTCGACATTTATACACAAGTGAAGTTATAGATATCATTGAAAAAAGTGGGAACATGAACATTACCCACGACTATTGGGATAAGAAGTATGACTCCCTTGGAGGAGCCATACCTTTACCTGCTACTTTTAGTATGTTATTAGCCGAGAAAATAAGTGTTGATGGAATAAGCGTAAACTTATATAGTAAATATCCATTTCCTTTAAGAAAAGATCGGGTATTAAGCGAATTCGAAAATGATGCATGGGAACATTTTTTGGCCGACCCTAAATCAGACAATCCTTATTACAAATTTATTGAAAACGATAATCAACTTCAATATGCAATCCCTGACAGAATGATTAATGTTAGTTGTATAAACTGCCATAATTCTCATCCAGAAACACCAAAAAAAAATTGGACGCTAGGAGATATTCGTGGTGTTATTTCAATTACAAAGCCTGTTCAAAATGTAGCACTAGTTGTGACAGCTAATAATAAGACCTATGTACTTCTGGGATTAATTATAATATGTAGC
>Ga0209292_1000754_pt1 | contig 41483 bp, 36 predicted proteins | sample GOMGulsemesocosm_2_FD_184634 | JGI IMG/M metagenome (GOLD analysis project Ga0209292, IMG submission 184634) | Methane-oxidizing microbial communities from mesocosms in the Gulf of Mexico - GOM9C Gulf of Mexico (SPAdes) (version 2) | ecosystem: Environmental > Aquatic > Marine > Cold seeps...
GGGTTGTCTGGGTCTGGCAAATCGACCATGGTTCGAATGCTGAATCGATTAATCGAGCCTACAGCGGGTAAGGTTTTACTCGGTGATCGCGATATCGCTCTGCTGAGCGCAGCAGAGCTTCGGTATATGCGCCGTCATCAGATGTCGATGGTATTTCAGTCGTTTGCGCTAATGCCACATATGAGCGTGCGTAAAAACGTTGCTTTTGGCCTCGAGCTAGCAGGTGAGGTGACATCACAGAAAATGGACCAGCGGGCGGACAAGGCACTGGAGCGTGTAGGTCTTGGCCCTTATGGTGATTCTTATCCTGCGGAGCTGTCTGGGGGAATGAAGCAACGTGTAGGTTTGGCCAGAGCTTTGTGCATTAATCCTGAAGTCTTGCTGATGGACGAAGCCTTCAGCGCACTTGACCCTTTAATTCGTACCGAAATGCAGGATGAGTTATTACGTCTGCAAGCAGAAGATAAGCGCACCATCGTATTTATTTCTCACGACCTAGATGAAGCCGTACGCATTGGAGATCGTATTGCCATTATGCAAGGTGGGGAAGTTGTGCAGGTGGGTACGCCAGATGACATTATTAATAATCCTGCTAACGATTATGTGCGTTCTTTCTTTCGGGGTGTCGATATTGCTAATGTTTTCAGTGCGAAAGATATTGCCCGCAAGATGCAGAAAACCTTGATTAAGCGTACGTCAGATACGGGTGTTAGTGCGGGCCTGCAATTGTTGAAAGATAACGATCGTGAATTTGGCTATGTCGTAGAAACGGATAATCGTTTTGTTGGCACGGTTTCTATTGAATCGCTGAAAGCCGCTCAGAAATCTGGCCAACGCATCGAAGAAGCGCTGCTTGAAGATATTGAAGTGATTGCCGAAGATGCACAGATTGCAGAGATTATTAGCCAGGTCGCTCACTCCCCTTGTTCTCCGCCTGTTGTTGATAGCGATAATAAATTTCTGGGCGTCGTCAGTAAAACCATTTTGTTAGAAACTTTAGATCGTCAAAGTGAGCTAGGGAATAATGGGGAGCAGAGCGCATGAGTAACTCAACGGCAGCCACCAATGCGAACCCTTGGGGTACAGAAGAAACCACAGAGCTGAGTTATTTAGCGGATAAAAGTGGTGTGGAAGAGAAGGTATTTGATATTACCGAACCTTTTGATGTTGATGGCGGCATTATTCCATTGGATGAAAGTGTTGATGCCCTGATTGAAATTATGGTTCCGATATTAAGGCCAATTTTTCAGCTAGTAGCTCAGCCGATTGCTTGGATTCTAAATAGCATAGAAGCGTTGTTCATATTTATTCCAGCGCCCTTGATGATCATTATTTTAGCGCTGTTAGCAATGAAACTGGCCACTAAACGAATCGGTGTGGGTACGGCTGCGGGATTATTATTCGTTGGCTTAATCGGCGCTTGGGATGAAGCTATGATCACCTTGTCACTGGTGATTACTTCGCTATTTTTCTGTGTGCTGATTGGCTTACCCACGGGCATTTGGTTATCACGCAGTGATCGCGCCTTACAGATAGTACGGCCGATATTAGATGCGATGCAAACGACGCCGGCGTTTGTTTATCTCATTCCCATCGTGATGCTGTTTAGCCCTGGCAAGGTAGCGGGTGTGATCGTAACGATTATATTTGCGGTGCCTCCGGTGATTCGATTAACGAATTTGGGCATACGACAAGTTCCAGAAGATTTGATTGAAGCCGCTCGCGCTTTTGGCACCAGCCCACGTCAGCTGCTATTCAAAGTTCAATTGCCATTGGCATTACCGACGATTATGGCTGGGGTTAACCAGACGCTGATGTTAGGTCTGTCGATGGTGGTGATTGCTTCCATGATTGCGGTGCCGGGTCTTGGACTTATGGTACTGCAGGGGATTGGCCGTAACGATATTGGTATCGCGACGGTAGGGGGGTTGGGCATTGTGGTATTAGCCATTATTTTGGATCGTATTACTCAGCATATTGGCAAAGGCCAAGTATTAAAATAATAATTTAAAATGAAAGGAAATGTATCATGAAGTTTTTAAAAATTGCGGCGCTGCCGTTAATTGCTAGCGCTATGTGGGGCTGTGGTCAGCAAGCTGAAGAGGCTACTGCGAAACAGACTAGCGTGGAAGCGAGTAAGCCAGGTGCCGGTATCGCGGTTAAAGGTTTTCATAGCCCGATTGCTGAAGAAAAGTTTCAATCTATATTAATCAACCGCGGATTAACGGCATTGGGTTACGACGTGCAGCCATTACAAGAAGTCGAGTATGGCGCGGGTTATTCTGCGATTGCACAAAACGACATTCAATGGATGGCGGTGAGCTGGGATCCACTGCATAACGACATGTATAAAAATTCTGGTGGTGATAAAAAGTTTGTGAAAGCAGGTTATTATATTACCGGTGCTGCACAGGGTTATCTTATTGATAAGGCGACTGCAGAAAAACATAACATCGATACGATTGATGATCTAAAAAATCCTGAAATTGCCAAACTGTTTGATGCCAATGGTGATGGCAAAGCAGATTTGACGGGGTGCCAGCCAGGCTGGGGTTGTGAGAAGGTGATTAATCACCAGCTTGATGCCTTTGAATTGCGTGATACCGTAAATCATATTCAGGGTTCTTATGCCGCGATTATCTCTGACACTATTACCCGCTTCAAAGCTGGTGAGCCCGTTTTGTATTACACCTGGACGCCCTATTGGGTCTCTGGAATTCTGGTTCCTGGTAAAGATGTTGTTTGGTTAGAAGTGCCTCATTCTGAGCACCCACAAGGCTTGAATACCGAACTTGCTAACGGTAAAAATTATGGCTTCAGTGTTAATAGTGAACGCATTGTTGCTAACCGTGCATTTGCCGAAGCGAATCCAGCGGCGGGTAAATTGTTCGAAGTCGCGTCGTTAAGTATCAATGCGGTCTCTGCTCAGAATAAGCTGGTAGCGGATGGTGAAAATACCGAAACTGATGTTCAGCGTCATGCGGATAACTGGATTAAAAATAATCAGGGAACGTTTGATGGTTGGTTAGAGCAGGCTCGTGCTGCTAGTCAATAAAGTGTAACGGATCTAAAAACGCTGATGGCAACATCAGCGTTTTTGTCTTGTAATAAAATTAAATCTGGCGATCAATGATCTTTTCGGCTCAGCCCTGGGTTCATAATCTTAAGCGGCACTTCTTCGTCATCTAATAGAACTTTACCCACCGGCGTCACTCGCGTCGTTAACTCTTCATACAGCGGTTCTTCTGTCGCGGCTTTGGCTTCCTTGTGCTGTGTATAGGTTTCGGTAAAACCACAGGCAACACAATCACGCAGCTCAGTATCATCTTCGTCGCGGTACATACGGATCTTATCCATCTCGCCACACTTAGGGCAGACAACACCTGCGATAAAACGCTTTTTGATAATTGCAGAGGCCATGATGATATTACTCGAATTGAAATTTGAGTACATTTTAACAGAATTGAGGCGATAGCGTCAGAAGACAGATATAAGAGAGTGTGGAAATATAAGTCCAGTGCCTGAAAATAGGCACTGGGTATCAGGTTACAAAAAGATAATTATTCAGCGGCGGGAAAGGATATAACCTTGCCACCTTTAGAGTCATTTTTGATAGTGCCTTCAGGCCTAGTGTGTTTTTCCCAATTAACTTCACCGACTTCAACCGGAATAGAGAAAGCCTTATACATCGTTTGGCCATTTACTTCTATACTGGCTTGAATGTTAATAAAGTAGATACCGTTTTCAGTTGGTGTGATTGTGATTACTTGGCTAGATTCTTGTGCTGATGATTTAAAATTCATTTTGCTAATCGATTTATGTTCAATTAACTCCGGAGAATATTTCAGTGCAGCTGTTACCGGTTTAGCATTTCGAGTTTCTGTTAACTTAATATTCACAGACAATGGTTGGCCTAAAGTTGGTTTAGCGTCAAAGCTATAATCTAGATTGATCGGCGCAGAAGGCTTACCTGGGCTGGTATAAGGTGTTTTTCCTGAAGACTTCTTCGAGTCAGTTTTTACAATAGAAGTCTTCTCAAGCTGAGCTTGATTATTGGAGATCTTCTCTTGATTACCGCAAGCTGCAATGAATAAAGAGAATGTTACTAGTAATAAATATTTCATTTTTTATCCTTAAAAATTTAGTTATTGTGTAATTGTTAATTTGAAACAGCCGGTTTTATTATTGGAATCACTTGAAACAATCTCCCAATCACTGACTTCAACAATATAATTGCCAGCAGGTAAATTCATACTTCCCGTTTCTATATTAGCGGCCCCAGAGAGGAGTGATCCTGTGGTACTACCGTCTTTGTAGACTCTGATATCAGGATCTACAGCAGGAGAGCTCGCACCTAATGTTGATGCGGTGAATGTATAATTCGCAGTTATGCTGGCAGTGAATTTGAAGAAACGGAAAACTGATAGTTTATTTCTTGAACCAAATGCATTGATACTGCAGAGTTCACTGCTCGCAATCCCATTTGCTGAGATTACGGTATAAATTGGGGTGACATGAGTTGCATTGCCTGCATTATTAGTTTCCGTTGAACCATAAATATCCATGGAAGAGCCAACAATGTTTTGGGCGTCTAATAAGGTATTTATGTCTGAACTCGCTAGCGCATTTTCAGACTTAATTTCTGTTCCAAAGGAAAAAATACTAGTAAGAGCAGGTGTTATTTTCTGTGCACCAATTAGAACATTATAGATAGGAGCAAATCCAAGGCTAACGGAGTCACCTACTTCATTGCTTGAGTCATAAATATCGTAAAGAATACTTTGTATAGAGCCTTCAGAGTACCAACCAGAATTTGCTATCGCGTTGTTTTCAACATCCAAATGAAAGCCTACATTTTGGTTGTTACCAGTGGAATCTCTATAAAAACTGTCATCGCTAATAATTCCTGACCAAGCATTACCAAAACCTTCACCAAAAGCGACACGCATATCTAAACGATCACCACCGGTATGGCTACCACCGATACTGTCGGCACGAGATAGCTTATCTTCAAAGTAGTGCCCGAGCTCATGCAGGATAACGTGACCATCATATTCATCAGTATCACTATCTTTTAGACCCAAGATATACAAGTTGCCATTAGTATAATGTGATGTGCCGATTAAACCTTTGGTTTTATCACCTCCAGCAGGGGCATTTTTGATACTCCAATTTAATTTTACTGGCGGCATAATGACATCAGCATCAGCAGTGACTATTTTAATTACCATATCGTAGGCGCGATCGAGTAAATGAAAAGGTGCTGCAGCACGTGGGGTTGTGTAGTCATTTGCTCCTGAATCCCAACCGGAAAGCGCAGTGAGGTTTTTAGTATAAAGGCTTGGTGCAACAACAAAGACACTGGAATCCAGGGCATAAATAGCATTGCTATTGGTATTATCGATTACTTGCATATCCCATGAGGCTTCACCTGTAGCGGGTGCTTTCACATAAGTGCTTTTAACTCGTACGATCGCACTTTGGCCGGAAGGAATATTATTAAAACTATATTCACCTAGATGATTGGTTGTTGTGCTGGCTAGTACAACAGGAGTAGTCGCTAATGTAGTGGAGTCTAGAAGTTCGACATCAGCACCCCGCACTGGATCTAGGCTTGAATTTGCATAGCTCAAACCATTGGATGCGGTATGAGGAACATTCTCGTATTTAATCGCTCCTGTGATAGTTCCTGTGCCGGGCTCAATAGTGATAGAGACTTCATCTTGGCTCATCGCACCACGGTTATCGATTACGGTTAGTTGAAATACTGCTGCTGTATTTGTTGTCGTAAAAGGGGCATCAAAATTCACCTGAGCTGTATTAGAGGCAGATAAAGTTATACCCGATGCTCCAGAAATAGCCTGCCATGAATAACTACTAATTGACCCATCGCTATCACTGCTTGCATCTGCATTTAGTATGACGTTGTTGCCAGACGTCACGATCTGATCCAATCCTGCATTTGCTGTGGGCGCTAGATTGGTCGTATTTACATGAATCTTGATAGTATCTTCAGAACTATTTCGACGATTATCGACAGCAGTTATTTTGAATGAAAAAGTAGTATCGGTTGCAACGACTGGAGTAAAACTACCGATAAGACTATTTGAGTTATCAATGGAAACCGTTGGACCACTAACTTGAGTCCAAATCTGACTCGCAATACCATGATTATCAGTGGCGGTTGCTGTTAATGTTACTAGGGTATTTTCATCTAAGGTTTGGTCTTCTCCTGCACTGACTACAGGATTATCGATAACCGGCGTGACTGTGACTTTAACTAGGTCTGAGCTGCTGACCCCTTGGTCATCGGTTGCGGTAAAGCGGAAACTGAATTCGGTAATGACTGATACGAGCGGTGCTGTAAATGATGTCGTTTTTGAGTCATTTGCAGATAACGTTACGTTTGCACCAGACAGTTGAGTCCAAAGTACCGAGGCTACTGTCCCATCATCACTCGCTTGAGCCGATAGATTGGCAGAGATCATTTCTTGAATTTGTAGGTCTGCGCCGGCATTAACGATAGGGGCTAGGTTTTTTTTCTTTGGCGAAGATGAGCCCCCGCCGCAGGCAGCAATAGAAAAACAGAGAATAAAAAGAGCTACGAACTTGAAGGGCATTGTTTAAATCCATATAAGGCTAAAAATATTCGCGCAGTATATAGAGCTGTTTATAAAATACTCTAAAAATAGAACACGTTTTCAGAGTATTTCGTTATAAGTAGACGACTAATTAATACCACTGTGACGTAGTAGAGCATTTGTGCTTGGCGCACGTCCGCGAAAGCGTTCAAATAATACCGCAGGTTCTTCGCTACCGCCCTTCTGCAAAACTTCAGTTAAGAAGTTTTGACCGGTAACCGTATTAAAAATGCCTTCGTCTTCGAAACGAGAAAAAGCATCGGCGCTTAATACTTCGGCCCATTTATAGCTGTAATATCCCGCGGCATAACCACCAGCAAAAATATGGCTGAAGCTATTTTGGAAGCGGTTGTACTCAACAATCGGTACCACGGCCACTTGGCTGCGTACGTCTTCGATGATGCTCTTAATGTAGTTCGCTTTTTCGGCATCACTTTGATCAGGTTTGTATTCACCGTGCATACGGAAATCAAATAATGAGAATTCTAATTGGCGCACCATGATCATCGCGCTTTGGAAGTTCTTCGCCGCTAACATTTTTTCTAACAGTTCATCCGGCAATGGTTCACCCGTTTCATAGTGACCTGAGATAAACGCCAGTGCTTCTTTTTCCCAGCACCAATTTTCCATAAACTGGCTTGGCAGCTCAACTGCATCCCAAGCAACACCGTTAATACCACTCACCGCAGCCGTTTTAATCTGGGTGAGCATGTGGTGTAAGCCGTGGCCAAATTCGTGGAATAAGGTGGTCAGTTCATCGTGTGTTAGCAGTGCAGGCTTGCCATCAACCGCTGGGCTAAAGTTACAAACCAAATAGGCGACGGGTAGCTGTAATGTACCGCTTTCTAACGTACGGCGAACACGGCATTCATCCATCCAAGCGCCGCCACGTTTTTTATCACGGGAATAAAGATCGAGGTAGAACTTGGCGATGACTTCGCCATTTTGTTGAATATGGAAGAAGCGTACGTCTGGGTGATAAGTATCAAACTCAGTTTGCTCTTCAATGTTAATGCCATATAAACGCTGTACCGTTTCGAACATGCCTTTTAATACGGTATCAATCGGCAAGTAAGGACGAATCAATTCTTGCGAGATACTGTAGCGGTGCTGACGCAGTTGCTCGGCATAAAAACTCACATCCCAAGGCTCTAACTTTTCGATGTTGAAGGTATCTTTGGCGTAAGCGCTTAATTCGTTGAATTCTTGCTTGGCTTGAGGAACGGCTTTTTCTGCGAGGTCGCTTAAAAATTCAATCACTTGCTGTGGGTCATCGGCCATCTTGGTGGCGACTGAATATTCTGCGTAGTTAGTAAAATCTAATAGTTGCGAAAGCTCATGACGTAAGGCCAGAATTTCATTCATCACCGCCGCATTATCAAACTTGTTATCGCCGCCTGATTCTGAATAGCGATCGGATGCACGGGTTAAATACGCCTTGTACATTTCATGGCGTAGCTGGCGATTTTCACAGTAGGTCAAAATAGGGAAATACGATGGGAAGTCTAAGGTAAATAAGTAGCCATCTTGCTCTTTACTTTGTGCTTGCTGCTGAGCGAGTGCCAAAGCAGAATCCGGTAAGCCGGTCAGCTCCGTCTTATCTGTAATAACTTTGCTCCAAGCTTGAGTCGCATCCATTACGTTTTCACCAAACTTGCTGGTGAGTTCTGACAGACGCTGCTTGATTTCACCGTAGCGAGATTTTTTATCACCTTCTAAGGCGATACCCGCTAAACGGAAGTCACGCAGAGCGTGCTCGATTGAGGTCTTTTGTTCGGTATTTAACGTTTTAAACTCTTCGCTATCCGCCAGTTTCTTATAGGCTTTGTACAGATCTTGGTTTTGACCCATTTCGGTAGAATAAGCACTCAGCAGTGGCAAGCAAGCATTGTAGGCATCACGAAGTTCATCACTGTTTACGACAGAGTTCATGTGGCTAACCGGCGACCAAGCTTGGCTTAGTTCGTCGTCCCATGCTTCCATTGGGGTTACCAGAGCTTGCCAGCTAACCGGTGTTTGGCCTGAATTGATTTCACTCAGTAACTGGCTGGTACGTTGTCGATTATTGTTCAGCAGTTGTTCCATCGCAGGATGAGCGTGCTCAGCTTTGATTCGAGAAAATAAAGGGAGAGCATTAGCCGTTGTCGGTTGTAATAATGGATTGGCATTAGTCTTAGGCATGAATAGGTTCTCGATTAAAGGCTTCGATTATGTAGAACGTACATAATAAATTAAGATATAAACTAGTTAAGATATTAGCTATAGATGATGCCAATTGCTCACATTTCAAGCGGAGCAGCTAATCTACTCGTGTAGGAGTTAAAAAAAGTGAAAGATTCAGTTCGATCGTATCAAGGAATGACGCCAAAGTTAGGTGATAAGGTTTTTGTTGATCGCAGTGCGGTAGTCATCGGAGATGTCGAGATTGGTGACGATAGCTCGGTATGGCCGTTAACCGTGATAAGAGGCGATATGCATCATGTACGTATTGGTCAACGCACCAGCGTGCAAGACGGCTCGGTATTGCACATTACTCACGCCAGTGATTTTAACCCCGGTGGCTATCCGCTGATTATTGGCGACGACGTTACCATCGGCCATCAGGCTATGTTACACGGTTGCACGATTGGTAATCAGGTATTGATTGGTATGAAGGCGATGGTGATGGATGGTGTGGTGATTGAAGATAAAGTGATCGTTGCGGCGGGCGCTTTAGTACCACCGGGTAAAACCTTAGAAAGTGGTTTTATGTATGTCGGTAGCCCAGTAAAGAAGGCGCGACCTTTAACTGAAAAAGAACTGCGCTTTTTTCCGTATACTGCGAGCAATTATGTGAAGTTAAAAGACCTGCATAGAGCGGAAGGTTATGAATGATTATTGACCGAGTATTTAGTTAGGGCACAAGTGTACTAATCTAAGCTAATGGCTCATATTGCCATACGTGTTTAGTCTTTCTTTGACTATTATTTCGTTGCTGTAATAACAATAATAACGCAGGTAATACTATGATCAAGCCAGTCTTAACACTCGCGGCGAGTGCGATTTTCGCATGCTCGTCTTTATACTCACTCAATACTCACGCTATGTCATCGGCGAAGCCAGCTCCTTCTGGTTATACCAAAACTCAGCATCCAATTATGTTGGTGCAAGGCATATTGGCGTTTGATTCAATTGCCGGTATCGATTACTGGTATAAAATTTCTGAAAAACTAGAGTCTGAAGGTGCGAAAGTCTATAGCGCACATATTAATGCTTTTAACGGTTCAGTGGCGCGCGGTGAGCAGTTGATTGCAGAGCTGGATAATATTCGGGCGGTTGATCCCAGCATTCAAAAGTTCAATCTGGTTGCTCACAGTCAGGGTGGTTTAACCTCGCGTTATGTTATGAGTGTACGTCCTGATTTAGTGGCGTCGCTGACAACGATGGGTTCTCCGCATCAAGGTGCTCCAATTGCCGATTTATTGAATAATGTATTTAGTGATGGCTCGGTACTCGGCGGTGCTTATGAGCTGATCGTGAATGCGGCGGGGTCTTTAATTGATGCGTTATCAGGTGATGGTGTTGGACAAGGCGATGCGCGTGCACTGACCGAAGAATTTACCACGGCTGGCACAATGAGTTTTAATGCAACTTATCCAGCAGGTCTTCCTACCTCAGATTGTGGAGAAGGTCCTTCATCGGTATCCCTTAATGGGCATGATATTAATCTTTACTCTTGGGGTGGTGGCGATACCTTTACCAATGTCTTAGATCCGCTAGATTATTTGTTCGGAACGACGGGATTATTGTTTGCAGGTGAAAGCAATGATGGTATTACCGGTAGTTGTTCTAGTCATTTTGGCAAAGTCATTCGTGATGATTATAAGATGAATCATGGTGATTTGATCAATCAGGTTTTAGGTTTGCATACCTTATTTGATACCGATCCTTTATCGGTTTATCGCACTCATGCGAATCGTTTAAAAACAGCAGGGTTATAATTCTAAGTTATGAGCCTTGAATTGATAAAACAGCGTCACACCGTTTATCTAATGACAGCCGTGCTGGTAACAGCACTGGCTGTTTTTATGAATAAAACAGATATCCGTCAAGTTACTTTTTCTGAGCACTCTCATAGTGATGGCTCTGCAGTAACATCTGAAAAAGTAGCCGAAATTAGTGGTCCCTTAATTCTGGCTAGCAAAGGCACGGATTTAGTTTCTTCATTAACAGGAACCCACCATGGGGTGCATTTAAAATCACGTAATCAACAGTTGATCGTTACCGCCAGTTTAAAAGATTTGTTTGATTATTATTTATCGGCTGCGGGAGAAGAGAGTACCGATGAAATTGATCAGAGAATTCAAAAAGAATTAGCTCGGCAATTAGACGCCGCTGCATTGGCTCAGGCTATGAGTATTTGGAATGATTATTTATCCTATAAACATGAGTTGGTAGAATTCGATCAGCAATATCCCACGTATTCCAGCCAGCCTGAAAAATCGAAACAGCTACAGATATTACAGCAGCGACAGCTAGCGTTAGTTGCTTTGCAGGATAAAATATTTGGAGCGAACATAGCTCAAGTTTTATTTAACTTTGATCGTCAACTAGATGGCCATACGTTAGAGAAGGCTGCGTTATTAGCCAGTGATTTAAGCGAGGAACAAGTACAGCAGCGACTGATCAATTTATCAGCGCAATTACCCATCGAAACGGTCGTGAGTTTGCAGCGTAATAATCAGCAAAAAAAGCTTGTTGAAATTAATCAAAAAGAAGGACTAAGCGCGCAGCAGAAATATCAACAGAGAGAGCAGCAAGTGGGTGCGGCAGCGGCCAGCAGATTACAGGTGCTGGACGAGGTAAGAGCAGCATGGAAAATAAGGATGATCACTTTTAAGCAACAAAAACAGCAATTAGAGCAGGCTGGCTTAGCGAATGAAGAATATAAAGTGAGTTTGGATGAACTTTATAACCAACACTTCGCTCCAGAAGAACGATTACGAGCACGCGCCTTATCGTCCAATCACGAATAAGAAGACTCTATGAATACTAATTAATGGAGTTTTTGTACTCTCTATTATTGACCAATGCGACGACTTGTTATTAAGTAAGGTAGCTTTTGCACAGTCATTCTAAAATAGCGGTGCAAACTAAAATAAATAATAAAATCACATAACGGAATATCATGAAGAAATATCTAGTAGCAGCACTTTTTAGCGCAATCTCAGCAACGTCTGTACAAGCGATCGATAATCAAAAAACAGTCTGTTCGCACGGCAGCCAAACTCGAGTGATTGAAGTGGCTTATACTTCAGAAGACAACGTTCCTTGTGAAGTACGTTATAGCAAAGAAGAAGGTTCTCAAACACTTTGGAGCGCGACCAATAAAGCGGGTTATTGCGAAGAAAAAGCCGCCGCTTTCGTAGAAAAGCAAGTAGGCTGGGGCTGGGCATGTGAAGCTTCAATCAATACCGCCACAACAGATGAAGCGGAAGTTGCAGCCGAAGCGCCAGTTCCTACTGAGGCCATTACTACAGAGGCCATTACTACAGAGGCAGCGGCTCCAGAAACTGCTCCAGAGCCAGAAGCAATTATTGAACCAGCGGCAAGCACTAGCGCAGCAACAGAATCAGCTGAGCCTGTTGCTACCGCTGAGTAAGTTAGAGCAACTATGGTTAGAGCAACTAGGATTAGCGATAGGTTAAGAATTTCTTGCCTGAGCTAATCAAGTGCTCTTGTTCGTTACAACTGGCAAGGCTGATTTTACCTTGCTGGTTGTAAAGTAATTGCGTAATACCCGCATTGACCAAAGTCCAATTAAATTCAAACGCATACTGATCACTCAATCCTAAACAGTGTTGAATGATGGCAGTAATCGGCCCGCCCGAAGTGAAAACAACAACGTCCTTTCCGTCTGCTTTCTCAATGGTATCGAATAACGCTTGTCGACAACGTTGAGTAAAATGCTGCCAAGATTCAATATAATCAGCATCGTATTCACCACTGATCCAGCGATCGATTGAGGTTGAGAATAAATCTTGGAAGGCTTTCTTAGGATTATCTTGTTTAACCAAGTAAGCCCCTAATGCGGCTTTCTGCACCAAGTTATTACTGGCAATACCTTGCGCATAATAACCAGGGATATTGAGTTCAGCATGCGCCGCGGCAATAATGTCATCACTATCAAATTCGTTAAAGCCAGCATCCTCAATAACCGGCCCATAAGCATGCCAAACTTTGTGAGCGCCTTGCATGGTTTCTCTATGACGACGCATCGCCCCATGAACCACCAGTTTGGCTTCGATAGAGCGTGCGAGCAATGATTGCCCAACCAGCTCACCTTGCTGGTGGCCAAGATCGGACAGCTGATCATAATCGAGTTTATCAAACCCGGCTTGACCGTGACGGACGAGGTAAATAGAAGCCATTATTTCAACTCATTATTGTTTAAGCTCATCATTACTAAATACCTGATTCTTTAATGATTTTTGCACAACGCCAATTAATATATTGCACGATTAACCAGAAGTTTTTAAAGGTCTTATTATCGGTTTGCTTATGGTGATAGCGATAATAAATTTGCTGCACGATAACCGCTAAACGGAACAAACCAAAGACCTCGTAAAAGGCCCAGTTAGATTTATCAAAGCCCATTTTCTCACAATAATAATCGACCACTTCATCTCGGGTTAACATACCCGGTAAATGAGTTGGCTGGCGACGAATTTGGCGTAAGAACCAATCGTCATCGCTTTGAACCCAGTAGGCTAAGCTGCTGCCTAGATCCATCATAGGATCGCCGAGGGTGGCCATTTCCCAATCTAAAACACCAATAATATTTTGTGGGTCTTGAGGATCAAGCACTACGTTATCCATACGGTAATCGTTATGAATAATACAGGTTGCGACATCATCTGGCTGATTGCGGCTGAGCCAATCCATTGTTTTGTTAAAGCTAGGAACGTTCCACGTTTTAGACTTGGTATAACGTCCACTCCAGCCATCGACTTGGCGTTTGACATAACCTTCGCCTTTGCCCAAATTATCTAAGCCAGCGGCTTTATAATTAACCTTGTGCAAGTCGATTAACTTGTCTAAAACAGAAATACTAAAATTCTTATTTTCTGCTGGCGTCAACGTCATGCCACGCGGAAAGTTATTGCGAGGAATAATTCCGTGCAAGCGCTCCATCACATAAAAGTCGCAATCGATAATGGTTTGATCATCACAAAAAGCAATCATGTCAGGCACAAAAGGGTAAACCGGCTTCAACCCTTTCATCACATTAAATTCACGTTTCATATCATGAGCAGACGCGGCTTTGTGACCCGCAGGAGGACGACGTAAAATTAAATCGCCACCTTTCACCGCATCGGGATATTTCAAATGATAGGTCAGGTTAGAAGCGCCACCAGAGAATTGTTTAACTTCTGGAAGTTCATTACCTAGCTCAATACCTTGGTTCGTTAACCAATCATGAACGGCTTGAATATCAAAAGCATCGCTGCTGCGCAGAGCTTTTGGTTGATCAATAAATTGTTCTGACATTAAAGTATCCTAGTGAACGCTTATTTATTTTATGACGTTGTTGTGTCTATATTATTGTTATTTATTGCTAGCGGTTAAAGCAGGATCATACTTCTTCATTTTCGCTGCTGTTTTACCCACTAAGCTAGAGTAAAGCCATGGCAGGTAGCGTTTTACAAAATACGCGCGACGTCCCATTTTATGTGGATTACAAATAAGTTTATTTTTCTTCATATCGCGATAGCAAATATCCGCGACATCATCGGCAGTCAGTTCTGACGATTCAAATACTTTGTCGACCATTTTCAATAATTGCGGGTCGCTGGTGCGCATGCCTTTATCTAAATTGGTGCGAAAGAAACCTGGGCATAAAACAGTTGTGCCAATACCATAAGGCTTCAGTTCGTGATGCATGGTATCGCTTAGGGCAACCACGGCGGCTTTAGTCACATTGTAAGAAGCCATCAAAGGCGCGGTCATTAAACCGGCAAGTGATGCCGTATTAATGAAGTAACCACTGCCTTGAGCTTTCATCATTGGCGTAAACGCACGACACCCTAGAGCAACGCTCTTTAGGTTGATATCGATCACCCATTCCCAAGTAGACCAGTCACCTTGTTCAATACGGTCGCCGGTCGCGACGCCAGCATTGTTAATGACGACATCAATACCTTGCCAGCGCTGTTCAACTTCGACCAATAAGTTTTGCCATTGATCAGGCTTAGTGACATCAAGGTTGTAGATCCAACCTTTGCCGCCAGCTTGCTCAACGAGTTTAAGCGTTTCAGCTGCACCTTCTTGATTAATATCGGCAATACAGATGTCGGCGTTCTCTTTCGCAAAACGTAATGCCAGTGCACGACCTAAGCCGCTTGCTGCGCCAGTGATTAATACTTTGCTCATTATGAGATAACTCTTATGGGAATTTATTAAGACTATACTAAAATGTTGCCAACTATCTATGAACTGAATAGTTTTAATGAGAATATATTCTTACTATTTATGACTAATTTATGAAAATGACGAGATACCCCTATGGCGAATATTGATATTTCTCGAGTAGATTTAAACTTATTCGTGGTGTTTGATGTGATTTATCGCGAAGGTAACCTGACCCGCGCGAGTGAAGCGTTAAACCTGTCGCAGCCCGCGGTGAGTCATGCTTTGTCTCGTTTAAGAAATCGCTTTGATGACCCCTTATTTGAACGTTCTGGCAAGAAAATGGTGCCCACGCCGCTGGCCAAGGCCATTATTGAACGTGTGCGTGAAGGACTGGGCAACTTAGAATCGACCTTGAGTGATGGTTTGATCTTCAACCCCGCAACGGCTGAGCGCACCTTTATCATTGCCATGCGGGATGTATTAGAAGCGAAAGCGCTGCCAGAAATTGCCCAACGCCTGCAATTGATCGCCCCTCACATTAGTATTCGTAGCGTTCAAATGTCGCGTCGTGATATCGAAAATGCGCTGATCCGTGGCACCATCGATTTCGCAGCCGATGTACTTATTCCTGTTTGTAAGCAAGTACACCATGGCTTAATTGGTAGTGAAGGTTTGTCAGTGATGATCGCTAAGGATCATCCTCTGGCCGCCAAGGTAAGCTCAGGTACGTTTAGCATGAAGGATTATTTGCAAGCTAAGCATATACAAGTCTCAAGCCGAGCCAGTGGTCCAGGTATCGAAGATGTCGCCTTATCGCGCTTAGGCGAAAGTCGTGAAATCGCCATGCGCTGTCAGCATTATTACGCCGCGGCTAAGGTTGTTGAGAAAACAAATTGGCTGGTTACCTTACCAACAACGTATGCCTCTTCCTTAAGTGATGAAAGTAATCCTAATAATCCCTACATCATTTTTCCGTTGCCGTTTAAAGCTGAGCCTTTAGAGGTGCATTTATATTGGCATCATAAAGCCGAGCAAGATCCGGCAATGGTGTGGTGTAAACAGCAAATTGAAAATCTGTTAATGGGCTAATAGCTGTCGCAATGAATGACCTGCTCTGCGGTCTTTTTGTCTTGCCATTGCAGCGTTTCTAATTCCGGTTTTTCGTAGAATTTATCCACTTTACCTAAGCACAAATAGGCAATCAGCTCTCGGTTATCGGGAGCATTAACAATCGACTTCACTTTGCTCGGATCTAAAATACTCACCCAGCCCATGCCGATATTCAGCGAACGTGCTTTTAACCACATGTTTTGTATGGCACAGACGACGCTATAACGGCCCATGTCCGGCATACTAGTTTGGCCAAGAACTGGCCCATTTTTAGGATTATAAAATACAGCGATATTCAGTGGTGACTCGAGGATGCCCTCTAGCTTCAGCTGTTGATATTGTTCTAGCTTGCCGACCTCAAATTTTCCTGCTTTGAATAGTGCTTTGGCTTTTTCATTTTCAATAAAAAAACTGTCGGCAATCAGCTCTTTCGTTACGGGATTTTTGATGGTGATGAACTCCCACGGCTGCGAAAAGCCAACGGAAGGAGCCATCAACGCCGCTGCGAAAATTTGATCTATATCTTCTTGTGCTAACTCATCCGGTAGAAAGCGATTTCCTCGAACATCACGTCTAGCCGACATTATTTCACTGAGTAAATCACTATCTTCTGCGCTGAAGCATTTCGATTGATTTGATATAGGCATAAAAGATAATCACTAAGGCGTTTAGGTAATAAGGGTCTAGTTAATAAAAAGCTAGGTAATAAGCATGAGTCGCTTGTGCGTAATATTGTAAATTGATATGCCCTTAGAAGCACTATTTGTTGATAACTCGACTAATCTTAATTGAATATATAGATGACAATGAGTAGATAATTTCCATGATTGCTATTACCCAAGATGTAATCGACCATGTATCTGAAGGCTTTAGCATCCCTTCTATGCCCGATATTCTGATAAAAGTGCAGAGCATTTGTGCTGATCCTAACGGTGAGATTTCTGAGCTCGCGGGTCTGATAACAACCGACATCGGGCTGTCGTCGGCTATTCTAAAAACCATTAATTCACCGTTATACGGCATGAATCGAGCGATTAGTGATATTGGCCAAGCGGTTATGTTATTGGGTATGGGGTCGGTCTCGACGTTGATCGCAGGTATTTTAATTAAGCAAAGTTTTCAAGGCGAAGCGGCGATTCGTTTTGAGCGCCTGTGGGATAATGCCAGTATCGTTGCCCAGACCATGGTTTATATTGGTCAGAATATTAATGATAAAATCCCCCCCGAAAACCTTTATACCGCAGGCTTATTTCATGATTGTGGCATTGCGGCTATGAGCATGCGCTTTAGCTCAACTTATTTAGAAACCTTGTTGCTGGCCAATGAAGATCATTCGAAGACACAAGTGGAGCATGAAGAGGTCAGGCATCACAGTAATCATGCTGTGGTGGGCTACTTTATTGCTTCTGGCTGGAAGCTGCCGAGAGATATCTGCCAAGTTATTTTAAATCATCATGAAGCCGATTTTCTGAAGTTCAATAAAGATAACATGGAAAATTTAGTCTATGCGACGCTCAAAGTCGCCGATAACATCGTCAGCAGCCTAAAGCGTCACCAAAATATTGAGGGTTGGAATGAGATAAGAGACGTTTGCTATGATGCGTTAGGTATTGATGAACACACCTATCATGACCTGTGTGAAGACCTACAAGAGCTGTGGGATAAAGTGGATTAATAGCACGCCTTATCGTCCTTTCAACCAGACTCGAACCGCCGACCAGCGATTAATAATAAGCGCTGCAAAAATCAAGCTACAGCCAATCAGCTGCAGATTCGACATTCTTTCGTTAAACCAAGCGGCGGCGATTAACGCCGTCCAAATCGGTTCTAAAATCATAATCACGGCGGCATGGCTGGGCGTCGTTAATCCCTGTGCATAAGTTTGCAATAGAAAACGTGCGGCTGTGCCGATGAATGCGCTGAGCAATAACCATTGAGTCATTGATGCCGTGATTTTTTCAGGCCAGGCTTCAGAATAGGCTGAAATAGCAATGGCCATGAGGCCAACAAAAGAGAGTGATATCGCAGTTAATGCCGTAGCTGACATACGTGCGGCGGCACGTCCGTTTAAGATGAACGTTAGCGATAGCAAGATGGCCGAACCGAGGAAAAATAATTGGCTTTTTTCGGGGTGAAAACCGTTTTCTAGGCCTAATAACCCAAGCCCAATAAAGGCAACCGGTAGTGCGATCCAGTTACTGCTTTCAACTTTTGCTTTAAAAATGACATAGCTGATAGGGGCGACAAGAATGGATGCAATACTGGTAATAAAAGCCCCTTCACCTAAGTTCTTTGCATGGAATAATCCAAAGATCCATAAGCACATCGATAATCCAAATAGGATACCGACTTGAGCTGAGGCCAACCATTGCTTCGGGTTTAAACCGATCAATGAACGTTGACTAAAGAGCGCAAGAAAAACGCCGGCCAATAGAAAACGACTGCCGATAAATAATAGCGGCGGCATTTCACTGACCGCTTCTTTTGAAAACATCCAACTAATGGCTGCTAGCAGTGTAACGATAACCAGCAGAAAATCAGCTTTGAGAGAATGATTAGACAAGGTAATAACAACTTAGTGAATAAATAGGGTAAGCATAATACCGACAATTTTCATTATCAGTACCTTTTACTAAAGAACGCTGTGTTCTATTTTTAGACAATAGTTAACCCCGACTAAGAGAAATTAAATTCAGCGACCATTTCTTTCAAATTATTGGAAGTAGCAATCAATGCTTTTGCTTGCTCGCCAGTCGAGCTAGAAGATTGCTGGGTATTTTCGGATAAAGCTTTAGCTGCTTCCGTTGTTTGACTAATGTCGGTAATGACTTGTGTTTGCTCTTCGCTGGCTGTGGCGATTTGGGCATTCATGTTATTGACCAATTCAAGTCGATTAAACAATACCAGTATTTCTTCATTGGCTTGTTTAAAGGATGCCGATAGAGATTGAGTAGAATCGCTGCTTTGAGTCATTGCGTTCATTGAGCGGTCGGCACTCTTTTTTAGTCCTTCAATCATGTTTTGAATTTCTTCTGTTGATTGCTGGGTTTTACCTGCAAGGTTGCGAACTTCATCGGCAACAACGGCAAAGCCTCGGCCTTGTTCACCCGCTCTAGCCGCTTCGATTGCGGCGTTAAGCGCTAATAAGTTTGTTTGCTCAGCAATACCTTGAATGGTTTGTAAAATCCCATAAATCCCTTCGACTTGGCCACTGAGTTCACTGACGTCATTAGCGCTGGAGGAGGTGACCTCGTTTAGCAGGATGAATTGCTTATCGAGATCAAGGATTTGGGCACTGACAGATTGACCGTTTTTATTCACATCGCTAACTTCTTGGTGCGCAGCTTGTACATTGGACGCAATTTCAGCCGAGGCGGTTTCTAATTCCGTCATGGCGACACTAACGCTGTCCATATTAACAAATAAATTTTCAGTATTTTGTTGGTTATCTTGCGCATTGGTACGCAATATTCCGGCAGAACTGTGCAAGCTATTTGAAATATCTCGTACTTTTAGAATAACCTGCTCGACCCTCTCCATCATGCCATTGAGCTGATCCGCAAGCGGCGTCATATCATGGGTATTATGGGTTGAGATGCGGAAGCTGAGTGGCGTACTGGAGCTGGACATGGTTTTAACACCGGATACCAATTTATTTAATCCAGAGGTTATTCTATTAACCAGATAGAGCGCGGCGATAACTAATAGGGCTGAAATTACACAAATACCAGGAATAGCGATAACGGCTTGAGCATCAAAAATTGATTGCCATTGCTGGTGAATAAAAACGTTCATCGCCTCAGGTGAGATAGTGCTGCTTTGATTCTGGATGAATGCTTGGCTAGCTTTCGCGAGTTGATCACGCTGGGCTTGCATGTCTTTAACGGCTAAAGAGGTAATGAGTATGGTGGTGAATAAAGCTGGAACTGTCGATGCAAGAACCAGCTGGGTTTTAACAGAGTACGCCATTGATAATAATACCTTTTTCAAAAAATTCCTTTGTCATCAGTGTAGTGCAGATTACTGATGGGGCAATTATTGAGGCGTGTTACTCGTTGATTGATTCGGCGCTAGCGCATGCTGTGAGAGCACACTAGAACATCATATTAAAACGCATAAAAGGACCATAGCGATAATCGCTACGATCAAAGCTAGCGGCAATTTCATCACCGTCAATTTCAGAATCTTCATTAATACTATTCAGGTAAAATTCAGCATCAATTGAGATACCTGCTTGTAGAGAGAAGCCTGCACCCATGTAATCGACGGATCGGCGTTGATAAATGTAACCCAGCTCTAAGCTGCCATCGATCGAAAAGCCGGTATTGGTTTTGAAGTCTTTATCGAACTCGTCCTCGGCATCAGAGACGATGGCTTTATCGATGTGATATTGATATAGGCCAATACTCATGCGTGGTGACATATAGAAGTCTTGGTAATCAAATAGATAGCGGTTGGTATATTGTGATACGTCATAACCTAGGGTAAAGGCATATTTTTTAATGGTTAAATCAGGGTCAAAATAAATTTTACCATTAGACTTACTGCTATCAAAAAAGGCGACTGACATAGGAAGATTATTCTGGGTATAAGTAAAGCCTTTATACATGCCTTGCTCTTCAGTTTTAAGAACAGAATATTGAGTGTATTTATTCTCAAAGGCGGTGAAGCGAGTGCCTGAGTCATCTTCCCACTCTGCAAGGCCACCAATGGTTTCTTGGCGATACTCTAAACGCAGTGTCGATGCACCGACAAACATGTCGTTAATCCCGAGGTAGCCGTATAGTTTTTTTGCCGCGGCTTTTTCAAGGCCATCTAATTCTTCTACCGCTTCGTTTTCGGCATATTGAAGGGCAATAGGGTTACCCATAAACTTGCCTTGCAAGCTAATTTCTTTGAGTAGTGACTGATTCATTTCATATTTTGTTTGTGCCAGCCTCTTGCCATCTTTTTCAGGTGCGGTAATTTCTTGTGTGATATTCCAACTGGTTTGTCGAATCGCAGTACCCACGAGAAGCTCTAATATATCTTTTTCGGTATAGGGATTATGAGTCACCGTGGTCGGCGTCATATTGTTGTAATCTAGATCATATTGGTAGCGGCCGGAAAGGGCTGTTGAGCTGATAATAATTTGATCGTTTCTATTTTTATAAACTTCCGGATTCAGGCCTGCATCCATTTCGATGGTATTTAGAATAGGAATCGTTTTCTGCTGCATCGCCGTTTTTTGGTGCATGTTCGTGAGCTGATAAAGCATTAATGATTTGTTGCGTTTATTGTTGTAAATGTAGACGCCCAGCAAGGCTTGAGAGCTCGATGTCGGAAATATGTGCAGAATATCTTTGAGATCACTTTGATTGTGTAGCCCCGCATAAATTTTATCAAAGCCATTATGATTACCGACATAAATATTATAATCGGTACCGATATAGGCGGCTTGCCAGTGCCCCTCATAGGATGTACCTATCGTGGCGTAAACGGCCTCTACCGGTAGTTTTATTTTATCGTTACCGGTAAATAAAGTCTCGCTATCAATACATAGTGGGTTACCTCGATAGCTGATTCCTTTGGCTAACCCTTGTGATTTTAAGCACCTATTTAATTTGTTACTCTTAATCTCTGTCGCCCGCTGACGATTGCTCGCCAGATAAAGACTCTCTTCGTCTTCGTAGATGGCGTAGGTAATTCCGGCATAACGGCTTTGCTCAATGAGGTCTGAGTTTTTAGACCTAGTGATGCGATTTTTGCCTATTTTCAACCAGTAATTACAGTTGTCATCTTTACACTTAGACTTCATGCTGGCTTTAGCAAAACCTTGGCTATCAAGGTAGTCATTTAACGTCGGCAGATTATCTTGATGAGGTTCTATTTCATAGTTCATAGCCCAGCTACTACTGCTGATTACAACGGATAATAATAAAAATATAATTGGCATAATACTTCTATGTCCCTATAGATAAAGTGCAGAGAGTTAGTATGAATCGCGAGCCTGAAGAAAGCGTTCGAATCGTTAGCTAAAGGTTAGGCAGCCATATTAAAAAATTCAAAAAATATTAGCTGCCTAGAAGATATTAAAAACGCACAGAAGCACCTAAATAAAATACACCGCCATCATCCAGGCCAAAATTCTTTTGGCCCTTTGTCACTAGCGAAAAATCTTTACTCAGTATCAGAGACATACCGGCACCAAACGAACTCATTAGATAATTTTTCCACTCATACTGTTCTGTGCGCTGATAATCTCCGTCTTCATTGGTGTAGCCCATATAGCCTACAGAGGCTTGGCCATAAATGAAGGGAATGATCGGTAACTGGAATATGTTGAAAGGTGTTCCCTCTGCGCCGACTTCGGTCATTTGAAAACGCACCTGATAACCTAGGTGATAGCTTTCAGCATCATTAAACGTTGAATAGTCTAAGGTTGGACCATGAGCTAAAGCGCCTCGTAGCGTAAGATAAGCAAGCTGGATGTTAGTAAAGTTGTCTCCGATTTCTTTATCCGTATCAGGATGGTTATTATGCGAAGGCGTCCATAAGCTTCCTGTGGCTTCAATCACATTACCAGTGCGCCATGACGCGGCAAGGCTTTTTATTTTTTTAATCGTAGCGGTGCTTAAGAAATTTAAAGTCACGACTTCTTCATCACCTGCCGATAAATTAACACTGCCTGAATCTTGCTGGCTACCGACTTCTGCTTGCCAAGAAAATTTTCCTTCGCAGTTATTATCTAGCTGATCTTTGGACATTGAAACGGTTTCAGAAATACCAAGGCGCTGGCCATTGAAGGTTAAGCGCACAGCATTTGATTTAACATCTGGGCTAGTAAAACTAATTTTTGGCAATGCCAGTTTTTCTAGCTTAATGACATTCTCAGCGCCTTTTTTGATAGTAACGGTATCGCTTTGATTGCAGGCGTTTTTGAATTTTGCTTGGTAGCTGTATTCGCCAGGAGCAATGGTTAAGCTCTTACCAAAAGTCAGGGCTTCCCCAGCGAACACTATGCGGTTAGCTTTATCCCCAGAGAAACGAATCGCACCTTTTTGCATGAGGTCTTGTGCTCGGTTTACGGCTTGGTCGTATTTTTTAAACTCTGAATTATTAAGTTTATCGTTATACTCAGCAATCATCACTAGACTGCCGGCAGTACGGACTTGCTTTATTATGTTGTTGGCGTGCTGCTTACGGCGTTTGAAACTTTTGGCAAGGCGCAATTTTTTTCCGGATGCGATAACGTCGGCAATGTGCTTCTTAGCATTTTTCACCATGTTCGTTGCGGTTAGATAAACACAGGTTTCATCATCCTTTTTATCAACCGTGGCACCGATGATATCGATATTACTGGAAACAGATTGCTTTACGCTATTATCTTGAGTTGCTAGGCTGATCCAGCCCCACGTTTGCTCGGAAGCTTCGCTCTCAACTTCATTCTTAATCGTCACGCGCATTTGTGCTGATAGGTCTTGAAAAGCTTCGTCTCGAGTAGGCGCACAAGCTTCATAGTCTTGAGCAAAAGAGGGCGTAGCTATGGATAAAGCAAGGCCAGTAAAAAGAAAAGGAACAAGGGTTTTCATTATAAATCCGTTTTATCAAAGTACTTTAAAATGTTTGTAGTGAGCTAAATTTTTGAGTGAGCTAATATTTTCTTATCAGGTATATAAAGATTTATGGTCATTCACGCGCTTTACATAATCCCGTGCTTCTTTATATTTCAGATTTTTGCGTAAGTGCCGGTAAACTTCATTGGCGCTCATGCGGTTGATGATTTTAGCCGCGGTATTAACATTTGTTTTACCGGTAAACGCTCTAGCAACATTGCCCGCGCCGGTATTATAAGCCGCAATACAGCAGTGTTCTCGCGCCGCTTTATTTTTAATCGATTTTAAGTAGCGATAATTCAAAATATGTAAGTAGGCGCAGCCGTGTTGAATATTAATATCTGGCTTAAAAAGCATGCTAGAAGAAGGGGCTTGATTGCGCTTATAGATTAATTTCTGGACATCTTTGCCCGCAGAATTTGGCACGATTTGCATCAAACCAAATGCAGGCACATGGCTTTGCGCTAACGGATTAAAAGCGGACTCGGTATGAATAACGGCGAGTACAAGAGGGATGTCTACTTTGAATTCTTTGCTATAGCGTTGAACCGCCGGTAAAAATTGGCGTACTCGATCTGTTTTAGCTTTTTCAGGAAGAGTGACGGTTACTTTTACATACTCACCTTTTGAGTCTTGATCGACCAACGTTTTGGCTTTATCAATGAGATCCGCGATGGCATCTTTGGTTAGCGCTATCCCAGACATCAATGTATCGGCGATAGGAATAGGCTGTTTATTGACTTTATGAAGAATAGGATCTTGTTTTATAGCTTCGCTAGCAGGCTTAGTAATAGCTTCTGAGATCAGCGCGGCGATTTTCTCAGGGCTTGGGCTGTCATCGGCGCGAATGGCAACCTCAATGGTATTCTCACGGTAATCTAAGGTAGTTCTGGATTTATGGGCATCTTTGTAGCTAACCCATGTGGCGGGTGAACTGGTTCTTGCCTCGTCCCACTCTTTTTCAATAGCTTGTTTATAAAAATCAAATTCCTTCAAATAAGCGGCTTGATACGTTTCAAACTCAGTATCTAACGCTTTGGCGCCGGCTTCTTGGGCATCTATAAAGTCAGTGAAGTCAGAGGCGATAGTCCATTGTGCAAAGGGTAACAGAGATGCAGTAGCAAGTAGTTGACGGCGTTTCATGCTCTTCCTTGATGATATCGAGTACTAATGTAGTTTGTTAATATGAGTGACTTATCTTGGTATTGGATAGCCGTTATTAACAGTCAGTTTTTTTACATTATAGGCAAAAATATTAATAACGGAATATCTGAGTATCATTCAGTCGATAAACACTCAAAACAGATCGACTAGGACTAAAAGATGAATTAAGAAAACCCCCTAATTAATTGTATTGATCTTAAGTGATAAAACTGATGATCTTGATCTAAATAGATTTAATACCGAAGGACTATATGACCTGTATTTTTATAGTGCCGATGGATCGGCTTACGGCCCTAGCGTAATAACCATAGAAGATGGCGAAGTAACGCATAATTTTTTTGATATTTCTTTAATATAAGTATCCATGATCTGGTAAAGCCGTCTATACCGGCTACACCTGTGGATAACAATGAAAGAAGGGATTTTCTGTGTTGATATCTACTTTAGGTGTGAAGCCAGAAGGAGAGCGTTTTGTATATCTTTCTTGATTTTGATGGGGTGCTAAGGCGGCTAACATCTGATCCTTCAAAATTTGAGCAGGATTGTTTAGATCGTTTTGAGTCTGCGGTGCGGCCTCTGCCAGATATAAAAATTGTTATTACGTCCACTTGGCGACTGGCGGTATCTATTAAACAGATTCACAGCTTTTTTTCGCCAGTAATAGCAGAAAGAATTGTGGGGATAACCCCTGAGATTTATTCACCTTCAGCCAGCACGCGTTACGAGGAGATTAAACAGTATTTAACTGACCATAAAATTGATAACGAATTCTGGGTGGCGATAGATGATGATCCAGAAGGCTTTCCTCATAGTGCTCCTTTAGTTCTAACGGATCCTGATGAAGGTTTTAATATCAGCAGCAAGGATAAATTGTGGCAGTTTGTGGCGAACGAGTATTGAAGATTTATATTTAGCGTAGGGTAAAGGTCATTTTCGGATTGCTGAAACCTATATGGAAAAACTGTGAGACACGATATCGGTACTCTTTAGGCATAGAGTAAAAGTGGGTGGTTACTTACTGGGAAAGTACTTAAGAAATTGGCCCACCCTGCAAGAATCGAACCTGCGACCTCTGCCTTCGGAGGGCAGCGCTCTATCCAACTGAGCTAAGGGTGGTCTTTGAGAGCTAGTCTCATAAGAAGAGGCAATGGTATGCGGTTCTGCCTTCTGCGTCTAGTATCCCGCTTGAAATCAGGCTATGTGTTTGTTTTATTTGGGATTATGGCCCTGATAAGACCACTGTAGATCAACTATTAGCTATAATTTCTTACAGAATGTGTGGAAAAATTTTAATCCCTTACAAAATGCCGCTATAATCTGCGCCAGAAATTTAAAATACACGGATTAACCGTGATAGCTGAGAGGACTTTTCTGTGAAAATGTTACAAGCAATGATGTTATTCGTAGCCACTTTAGTAATGGCTCAAGCTAATGCTACTGACACAATGACTGATGCCCAAACGGAAAAGCTCCGTGAGCGTATCAAGCCTGTGGCTGAAGTTTGTGTTCAAGGTGATGATTGTGGCGGCCCTGTTGTTGCGGCTTCTACCGGTCCACGTACTGGCGATGCTATCTATGCTGCCTCTTGTGCTGGTTGTCATTCAATCGGTGTTGCTGGCGCTCCTAAAAAGGGTGATACGGCGGCATGGGACAAGCGCTTAGCAAAAGGCTTCGATAAGACTTTGGCTAATGCTATCAGCGGTTTGAATGCGATGCCTGCTAAAGGTTTGTGCATGGATTGTTCTGATGACGAGCTAACCTCAGCGATCAACTTCATGTCGGGTCGTAAGTAAAATACCTGTTTCTATAAACGGGTACTGTTACGGATTAACGCTGCTGCGATTAGGGCGTTAAAAAAAGAGCCTCAAGCTTTCGCTTCAGGCTCTTTTTTTATGTCTCACGACTTAGAGTTCTACATCCCTGTAGCTCACACTAAGTTAGAAACCCGCCATCAAGTTCTTCAAGCTTGCCATCGTCTCTTGGCCGCGAGCTTTCTGTTCTTCAGCAGAGACTTCAGTCTTTCCTTCCCACTCAATATCATCTTGCGGTAATTCATCTAAGAAACGGCTGTGTGTCGTATCTAGAATTTCACCATACTGCTTCCGCTTACCTGCATAAGTGATGGTAAGCGTACGCTGCGCACGGGTAATGCCCACGTACATCAAACGGCGCTCTTCTTCGATAGTATCCGCTTCAATACTGTTTCTATGCGGCATCAATTCTTCTTCTAGACCCACCATGTAGACATGGGGGAACTCTAGACCTTTCGATGCGTGGAGCGTCATTAGTTGAACTTGATCTTCTTCGTCCTCATCAGCCTGGCGTTCTAGCATGTCGCGCAAAATCAGCTTGCTTACCGCATCTTCAATGGTAACTTCATCGCCAATTTCATCGGCTTTCTCAATCATCTTTGAGATCGAGTCCACTAGATACCAAACGTTGCTCATACGGCGTTCGGCCATATGGGGGGTTCCGCTGGTGAGCTGAAGGTGCGCTTCGTAATCGAGGTCTTCGATCATTTCTTTGACGGCGGCTACCGCATCGTCGGCATAAGCCATGCGCGTGATGTTGCCCAGCCAGTGGCCGAAGCGCTTTAGCTTATCCAAGGCCTTCGGCGTTAATAATTGCTCAAGGCCCAGCTCTGTTGTCGCAGCCATCATTGAGATACCACGGCGAATACTGTACTCGCTCAGCTTTTCGATGGTGCTAGGACCAATCTCGCGACGGGGGGTATTAATAATACGCAAAAATGCGGAGTCATCAGTCGGGTTAATCAGTAAGCGCAAATAGCCCATGATGTCTTTAATTTCACTACGACCAAAGAATGATTGGCCGCCGCTTAATTTATAAGGCACTTGATGCGCTTGCAGCTTCATTTCTAAGATGCGTGATTGATGGTTGCCACGATACAATACGGCGAAATCAGAGAATTTACCGCCATAACGCATACGACGCTCCACTATGCCAGTGACGACGCGTTCCGCTTCGACTTCATCATTCTTGCACTTAAGAATTTTAATCGCATCGCCGTAGCCTTTATCCGACCACAGTTTCTTAACGAGTTCGTGCGGGTTGTTATCAATTACCTTGTTGGCGGCGTTAAGAATCAAGCCGGTAGAGCGATAATTTTGCTCCAGCTTAACCAGCTTCAAATGCGGGTAATCGACTTTTAATAAATTCAGGTTTTCGGGACGGGCACCACGCCAAGAATAAATCGATTGGTCATCGTCCCCTACCACAGTTAAACCATTACGGTCGCCGAGCAACATTTTCACCAGTTCGTACTGACTGGTATTGGTATCTTGATACTCATCCACAAGCAGGTAGCGGATTTTACTCTGCCAGCGCTTTAGTACTTCCGGATGATTTTTGAATAGCATGGTCGGGACCCAAATAAGGTCATCGAAATCCACCGCGTTATAAGCGCGTAACGTTCGCTGATAAACCGAGTAGCACTGAGCGATCATCATCTCTTGCGGATTTTCAGCTTTGGCGATAGCTTGTTCGGGATCTAGCATGTCATTTTTATGATTCGAGATGGCGCTTTGCACCATATCTAACGCGTCATCATCTTGGTCATGATCGCGCATCATAATGTCTTTCAGAATGTTCTTGGCATCGTCTTGGTCAAGGATAGAAAAACCGGTTCTATAACCCGCCGTTTTGCATTCTGAACGAATAATATTCAAACCGAGGTTGTGAAAGGTCGATACCGTCAAGCCTCGGCCCTTACCGCCCTCTAAAAGCTGGCCGACACGTTCTTTCATCTCGCGCGAGGCTTTATTGGTAAAGGTTACCGCCGCAATGTGATGGGGCTTAATGCCGCAACTTTCGATCAGGTAGGCGATTTTACGGGTGATCACACTGGTTTTACCCGAGCCTGCACCGGCAAGTACCAATAAGGGTCCATCGATGTATTTGGCGGCTTCTTTTTGCCTAGGGTTTAGATGACTTAAGTCGACCACGAACATTCCTCTTTGATTCAGGTGGCTATTCTAACAATGATGACGAAATTTGATAGAGATCAGTCTCATCAGGCAGACAGATTCTGATTTGTAACCTATAAATAAGGTACCTATGTTGTCTATTGTTAGGAAGTGATCATTGTTTGAACATAAGTTGGTATCGAGGGCGGTACAAGAATTAAACAGTGCTAATAATACAGGGCCTACGAATGCTAAGCGCCTGCTATTTATGACCACGTCGAGTGAGTCTCAGTCCAGTAGTTTTAAATTATTACAGCAAGCTCAACGGGGTTCTGAAATAAGCCATTGGCAGCCAGGGCAAGCATTGAATGCTAACGCTAATTGGTTTTGTATTGTCTTACATTTATCACAGCTAGCCTCCGAACTGGTGGCTCAATATTTAGCCATTGCCGGCCAGTGGCCGGTGGTAATTATCTCAAATCTTAATCCTGAAAAAGCGCTAGCAGGATTGGAGCATGAAGCGATTGATCTTGAGTGGTTGAACGAAGAGCATTTAGATCAAGATTATCTTAATCGCGCGATTGATATGGCGGTCTTAAAATATCGTTTGAATCATCATGCCACGGATGAGATTTTGGATATAGCGCCCCATTCTAATGGGCGGCAAGGGGAAGTTATTCTTGATCGCCAAGCATTTTTTCAGCAAGCAAACTCTCTCTTAACAAAAGCTCAGGTGACGCAGCCGCAATATTTTCAATTGCTACAATGCCGTTGGTTGAAAAGCAAAAGCGCACAATTAAGTTGGCAAGATAGTGAATTATTGCGGTTGCGCTTTGAACGGTTTTTAGCTCAATATGTTAAAAAAGGTACTTTGCTAGGCCGATTGATGGATGAGCAAACCGGTTTGCTATCGATTAATAATGAGCCGATGGATAAAGGTAATTTAGACAGCTTTCATCAACTTTGTTTGCAAGAGTTTAGTGATATTAAGCTGCTGGTTTATACCAGTACTGCGACTCGAGTAAAAGATTCTGAAAGCCTTGCACTGGCTATGCAGCAAGCGGTACAAGAAATTGCTCGGGACAAATTAGTGCAAGAAACTAAGTTTGAGTGGCAGTCATACCAGCAAGCGAATATTGGTTTAATGAGCAGTATGCATTTAGCCTTACAGCGCCAAGAGTTCGTACTTCATTATCAACCCCAGTTACAGGTAGAAACCGGTGAGTGGGTCGGTGCAGAAGCTCTGATTCGTTGGCAGCATCCTAGTTTTGGTTTATTACCGCCTGCTGCTTTTATTAAAGAAGCAGAATCGACAGGGCTGATTACCGTATTAGGTCGTTGGGCGTTGCAGGAAGCAATTAGAGCTTGGAAAACTATTTTCATTGATACCGGTCGCATGATCTGTATGGGGGTGAATGTTTCTTTTCCGCAGGTGGCTGATGCGCAATTTGCCGACGAAGTGTTACGGGCATTAGAAGAAAATGATATGCCCCGTGAATATCTAGAATTAGAGCTGACAGAAACCACTATTATTAAGAATGAGCAGGTTACTGTAGAAAACCTCAAACAGCTTTTAAAGGCGGGTATTAAAATTTCGTTGGATGATTTCGGTACCGGATTTTCGTCGTTGTCGCATTTAAGTGATTTACCGATCAGTGGTATTAAATTAGATCGAGCTTTTGTATCACCCTTGGCTGAAGAAGGTGCGCAAACTCATATTGCTGCGGCGATGATTGGCTTGGCAAAACTGCTTAATTTAGAAACCACGGCTGAGGGCGTAGAAGATGCACGCTGCATGGAAAAGATTAAGCAGCTAGGGTGTGACCGCGTACAAGGTTATTATTTTTCTCGGCCTTTGGCATTAGAAGATTTATTAATGCGAGCAGAGCAGAATTTTTCGCCTTTAACCCAAACGGATATGAATACGGGTCGCTCACTCTAGTCATTATAAAGAAGTATTTCTACATACTCGTTACTTCTGACGATAGCGTTCCAGCTTTCGATAACTCAGTGCTTCCATGATATGACCGGTTTGGATATCTTCACTATCATCCAAATCGGCAATGGTGCGAGATATTTTTAATACGCGATGATAAGCACGCGCACTTAAATCTAGCTTCTCAATTGCCAATCTTAATAAGTTCTCGTTTTCCTCGCTTAAGCTGCAAAAGGCTTCAACCTGCGCATTACTCAGCTGGCCGTTACTGCATTGCTGACGTGCTAATTGTTTTTCCCAAGCGCTTAATACTCTGGCCTGTACCGTCTCACTATTTTCTAGAGTATGTGAGTTTTTCTTTTGTAATTCTAAAATTGAAATCGGTGGCACTTCGACTTGTAGATCGATACGATCTAATAACGGCCCAGAAGTTTGTCCTTGGTAGCGTTTTACTTGGTCTTCGGTGCAGGTACATTTAGCCGAAGAATCTCCATAATATCCACATGGGCAGGGATTCATGGCAGCGACTAATTGAAAACGAGATGGGTAGGTGACTTGCTGACTGGCACGAGCAATACAAATTTCACCACTTTCTAAAGGCTCACGTAAAACATCCAATACTTTGCGACTAAACTCAGGTAGCTCATCTAAAAATAAAATACCGCCATGGGCTAATGAAATTTCACCTGGCTTGGGTCTGCCACCACCACCGACTAACGATATACCCGAGGCGGTATGATGCGGACTTCTAAAGGGGCGTTGTCGCCACTGCTTTAGCCAGTCGTTGTGGTGTTGGCTAATGGAATAAATGGCGGCACTTTCTAAGGCTTCTTGATCATTCATCGGCGGTAAAATCCCCGGCAAGCGACTGGCTAACATGGTCTTACCCGTACCAGGGGGACCTATAAAAATCAGATTATGTTTTCCGGCAGCGGTTATTTCTAACGCGCGCTTTGCTTGTGCCTGACCTCGTACTTCATTTAAGTCGGCATGAGCGGTGATATACTCTACGGGTTCTACATTATCAATTTCGTCTAGACTTGCTTGACCACAAAGGTAGGCACAGACTTCTAATAAACTGCGTGTATTTTTCTGCGCCGCGCCTTGGCAAAGAGAAGCTTCTTCTGCATTATCGCGAGGCAAAATTAACGTGCGATCGGTATATTGAGCTTGAATGGCGGCGCTTAAAATACCGCGTATCGGTCTCACTTCTCCACTGAGGGCAAGTTCTCCGATAAACTCATGTTGATCTAATAAGGTATCGGGAATTTTTCCGTCCGCTGCGAGTATGCCGATAGCGATGGCAAGATCGTAACGACCGCCTTCTTTTGGAAGATCAGCTGGGGCGAGATTGACAGTTATTTTTTTCGCCGGAAATTCAAAGTTGCTGTTGAGGATGGCACTGCGAACGCGGTCTTTGCTTTCTTTTACGGCGGCTTCAGGTAAGCCAACAATATTCATTGTGGGAAGGCCATTAGAAAGATGAACTTCGACTGTCACCAGAGGTGCTTGAATGCCCACTTGAGCGCGGGTACGAACGATGGCTAATGACATGAATTCTTTCCGTAGAATTGTGCTTCATTAGCCAGTTTAGATAAGTTCTTACTAGGGTGCCTTTAGCCAATAGTAGTAACTTGAAGAGTGCGGTTTAATCTTTTGGTTCTACTTCGGTTTGCAGCTGATCTTGAAGAGTTGTTAATTGCACTTCTAAATTCGTTAAGCGATCCTGAGTGCGACTTAGCAAGTCTGCTTGCACATCAAACTCTTCACGCGTGACCAAATTAGCTTGTACTAGCAACTGCTGAAAATGCGCTTTTGCCATCATTTTCATTTCTTCGCTGAACGCTTGGCCTGGTAAGCCTTTTTCGCTCAAACCTTGCATCCATTCGTCTGCAAGGCCTTTTAACTGTGATGGGTTAAACATAGTGAAATCCACATTAAAATTGAATAATGTGACTACTATACCAGCAAATACCCACCATCAACATTGATACAAGTGCCCGTTGTATAGCTAGAAGCATCGGACGCAAGATACAGTACAGTCCCTGCCATTTCTTCTGGCACGGCAGCACGCTTCATTGGAATGTGCATCATTGCTTGCTTTAAAATGGCATCGTTACTGGTTAGCGCGCTGGCAAATTTGGTATCCGTTAAACCTGGTAATAAAGCGTTCACGCGTATGCCTAACGGTGCACATTCTTTCGCGAAGGTCTTGGTCATGGCAATGACAGCAGATTTAGTAATGGAATAAATACCTTGGAAATCACCAGGGATCACGCCGTTAACGGAAGCGACATTGATGATATTACCACCACCATTTTTCTTCATTAATTTTCCGCCAGCGACAGACATAAAGAAGTAACCACGAACATTCACATCAACCGTTTTTTGGAAGGCACTTAAATCCGTATCGAGAACGTGGCCAAAATAAGGATTGGCAGCCGCGTTATTTACTAGAATATCGAGCTTGCCGTGCTTTTCTTCGATCTGTTTAAAGCAATTCTCTATCTGATCCATTTCACCAATATGGCAAGCTAGGGCTTCAGCGCTGCCACCTGCCGCAATGATCTCGTCGGCAATGACTTGGCAACCTTCAACTTTACGGCTAGAAACAATCACATGAGCGCCAGCACTGGCTAGCAGCTTAGCAATGCCTTCGCCAATACCACGGCTTGCGCCAGTGACTAGGGCGACTTTATCTTTTAGGTTGAATAGGTTTTCTACACTCATAATTTTGCTCTCTATCAGTATCTATAGTGTTAATACTCTCATATCGGCCGGCGTCTAATAAGTAGGCTGAGAGTCTGCATGAAACCAGTGTAGGGATAAATAGATGATTCATTAACTGAATAATATAGATGGATTAGAATTCATCTTGTTTATTTTAGTCGTAGATTACTCGCACTAACTTGGTGCTTAATGGTGTGTTTGCATCATTAAGGAGCGCGAATATTTTTACAGCTGAACAAATTTTAATCTAATATTCACCTGCTAAAGCTGACAATCCTTGATAGGGTTGAAAATCCATTCATTTAGTCAACATTGTCACAGTTGGCAAGACCTTTGCTTTTATACAGCATATTGTATGGGTGGGCTCATTAATGAGAGCGCTCACGAGAGCATTAGCTAGAATCAGTAAACCATTTTCACATTGTTAAAAGGTAAGCATTTTTGCAACAGCAAGAACTTGATCCGAATTTACATTGGCTGGCAAATTATCAGGCCCAGCTAGTCTATCTAGATGATAAAACGCGGTTAGGAAAAACCAGTCACTTTGGTCCATTGCGTGTGCAGCGAGCTTTTTATCCTGAAGGTGATATTTGTGCGCATCTGTATTTATTACATCCACCGGGTGGGCTTGTTGCAGGGGATTATTTAACCATTGGTTTGCATCTGCTGCCGCATGCCCAAGCGTTAATGACGACCCCATCGGCGGGTAAAATTTATAACAATATTACCGAACGTAAACAGTTTCAGAAAGTCTCGTTGAAAATCGAAGACAGCGCAGTTTTAGAATGGATGCCACAAGAAACCTTGGTATTTGATGGCGCAGAAGGTGAGCTGATTACCGAAATTGAGCTGAGTGATAATGCGCAGTTCATGGGATGGGATATTATCTGCCTCGGTCGGCCGAGTAGTGAAGACTGGTTCGAGCGAGGCAGTATTCGACAAGTTATCTCGATTCAACGCAATGGTCTGCCGTTGTTTATTGAACGTAATACGATTTCCGCTACCGGCGATATTATGCAAGATAAAGCAGGCTTGGCTCAGCAAGCGGTTTTTGGTAGTTTTATTCTGACCAATGATACCGATAGCATTCCTGAGTTAGATGAAGAACAGCGTGAAATATTAGAAAATTTAGCGGCGCTAACCGCACAGTCTGACCAAATAAGGGGTCAGGCAAAAGGCCTAGTCGCAGTGACTCATAAACCCGGTTTAGTGATCGTGCGTTATCTTGGCCCGTGTGCCGATAATGCGAAAAAAGTATTTATAAAGTATTGGCAGTGGATGCGACCTTTTGTGAATGGTCGTGAGGCGTGCCCACCGCGTATTTGGAATACGTAAACGTTAATTTATCGAACGCGCTAGCAAGCATGTTTAATTAGACATTAAAGAATTAAGTGAAGGTTTAAATTATGGAATTATCGCCAAGAGAAAAAGATAAATTATTAATTTATATGGCGGGTGAGCTTGCGGAGAAACGTCGTGCGCGTGGGGTTAAATTAAATTATCCAGAATGCATCGCAATTATTTCATCCTTTGTTGTGGAGGGTGCTCGTGATGGTCGTACCGTGGCCGATTTAATGAACGCAGGTCGTAATGTGATTTCGCGTGATGAAGTGATGGACGGTGTTGCATCGATGATTCATGACGTGCAAGTTGAAGCCACGTTTCCTGATGGCACTAAATTAGTGACTGTTCATTCTCCCATTGCTTAGCTGAAAGGAAAACATGATGATTCCGGGTGAAATTATTCCAGCATCAGGCCCAGACAGTGATATCGAATTAAATGTCGGCCAGAAAACGCTTAGCGTAAAAGTTTCCAATTCAGGTGATCGGCCCATTCAAATCGGTTCGCATTATCATTTTTACGAAGCCAACCTTGCTTTGCAATTTGATCGTGAACCGTCCAAAGGTTTTCGATTAAATATTGCGGCCGGAACTGCCGTGCGTTTTGAGCCAGGCCAAGTACGCGAAGTCGAACTGGTTGAATATGGCGGTAGCAAAACTATTTATGGTTTTCGCGGCGACATAATGGGTAAGCTTTAAAAAATACAGTCTCAGAAGTTACGTTTTAATATCGGCACTTTCATTGTTTCCCATGGCGGCACGCAGCAAGTACCTCCATGTATGCTCAACGATTTGGTCCCTCAAATCGATGGCCTTGTGTGAATACAATAAAAGTCCCTAACAGTTTTTTAGACTCACCGATTTATGTTTTTAAAGGGTGGGGGGAGAGGGAAGGATATGGCTAAAATAGATCGCAGAACTTACGTAGACATGTATGGTCCGACCGTAGGCGATAAAGTTCGCTTAGGCGATACCGAGTTATTTATTTCACCGGAAAAAGATTTCACCGTTTATGGTGATGAAGTGAAATTCGGTGGTGGTAAAGTTATTCGTGATGGCATGGGGCAGAGTCAAGCTACCTCCGACAAAGTTCCAGATACCGTTATTACCAACGCACTTATTTTAGATGCCAGCGGCATTATTAAAGCCGATGTGGCATTAAACGATGGCCGTATTCAAGCTATTGGTAAAGCGGGCAATCCTGATACGCAATCGGGTGTCACTATTGAAATTGGTCCGGGGACAGAAATAATCGCCGGCGAAGGACAAATTCTTACGGCCGGTGCAGTTGATGCGCACATTCATTTTGTTTGTCCGCAGCAAGTTGAAGAAGCCTTGATGTCAGGAACCACAACTATGATTGGTGGTGGTACTGGGCCTGCAACAGGAACTAAAGCGACCACGTGTACTCCAGGGCCTTGGCACTTGGGTAAAATGATGCAAGCGGTGGATGAGTTACCGATGAACTTTGGTTTCTTAGGCAAAGGTAATGCGTCGTTACCGGAAGCGTTAGAAGAGCAATGTATCGCTGGAGCTATGGGTTTAAAGTTGCACGAAGATTGGGGCACTACGCCAGCGTCGATTGATAACTGTTTAACCGTAGCAGAAAAGTACGATGTACAAGTTGCGATTCATACCGATACGTTAAACGAATCTGGTTTTGTTGAGGATACACTAGGCGCATTGAAAGGCCGTGTTATTCACACCTACCATACCGAAGGTGCAGGTGGTGGCCACGCGCCAGATATTATTAAAGCCTGTGGTGAGTCAAATGTATTACCGTCATCGACCAATCCTACACGTCCTTATACAGTGAATACGGTTGACGAGCATTTAGACATGTTGATGGTCTGCCATCACCTTGATCCTAATATTCCAGAAGATGTTGCCTTTGCTGATTCTCGAATCCGTCGCGAAACGATTGCTGCTGAAGACATTCTGCATGACCTAGGCGCTTTCTCAATGATCTCTTCAGACTCTCAGGCCATGGGCCGAGTCGGTGAAGTGATTACGCGTACTTGGCAAACTGCGCATAAAATGAAAGTGCAGCGTGGGCCATTGCCAGAAGACAGTGCAGAGAATGATAATTTTCGTGCGCGTCGCTACATCGCGAAGTACACCATTAACCCAGCAATTACTCATGGTATTTCTGATGAGGTCGGCTCGGTTGAAGTCGGTAAATATGCGGATTTGGTTTTATGGAAACCGATGTTCTTTGGCACTAAGCCTTCATTAATTATTAAAGGCGGAATGATCGCAGCAGCGCCTATGGGTGATCCGAATGCATCGATTCCAACGCCTCAGCCAGTACATTATCGTTTGATGTTTGGCGCAATGGGTAAAGCAGTTTCTAAAACCAGTTTAACCTTCGTTTCAAAAGCGGCGATAGAGCAAAATACCTTAGCGCATTTAGGTTTAGAAAAAGAATTAGTGGCAGTGAAAAACTGTCGCTCAATACGTAAGTGCGACATGGTGTTAAATGATTATCAGCCCGTGGTTGAAGTTGATCCACAAACCTATGTGGTGAAAGCTGACGGTGTTGAGCTTACGTGCGAACCAGCTGAAGTGCTGCCGATGGCACAGCGATTCTTTTTGTTTTAAAGAATTATTGATCAAACTGAAAGCCGATAGATTTATTTTTTAAAGGTGATTAAGTTAGGTAAAATTTATAGGTGATGTATAGAGTTATTCGTTAAAGGGGCGTATTTACGCCCGTCCCCAAAAACGAATGGCTCTATTCATCGCAAAGAAGGATTTGGCGTTACGGCGTTTAAATATCTGGCAATAAATTGATTAAAATTATAGAAAAAATTCTTGCCCCTACGGGTGAGGAGAATATTAAAGACAGTATTTGTTTACCTTACGATCAGCGTAAGCGCGGTCGATTTAAAACACAAACGATCAGCGGCCAAGAAGTCGGCATCATGATAGATCGTGGTGACGTCATGCGTGGCGATACCTTGATGCGCTGCGACGCCGGAGATGTGTATAAAATCATCGCGGCGGATGAAGTCGTCACAACAGCAACCACTGATGATGCAACATTGTTTGCTCGCGGCTGTTATCACCTAGGAAATCGTCACGTATCTTTACAAGTAGGTGATGGCTGGTTGCGCTACCAAAATGATTACGTGCTGGATGACATGTTGATACAGCTCGGCCTAAAGGTCATACATGAACCTGCACCGTTCGAACCTGAAAACGGCGCGTATGGTGATCATGGCGGTCACTCTCATGGCGATGATGATTATGTGCATCCCGATGTAGATGCCCACTCTCATGATCACAGCCATGAGCACTAAGATGCAAACCACTAGCCTGTTGAATCTATTGCACATCTCTAGCCCAGCATTACCGATTGGTGCTTTCGCTTACTCTCAAGGTTTGGAATATACCTTGGAAGCAGGTTGGTGTAAAAATGCAGATGATGTTGAACAGTGGATTAAAAGCGTGATGGTTCATGGTTTGGGAGGTGTCGATTTACCGATATTAAAAAGACTGCATCAGGCTTGGAGTGGTTACGTTAATGAACAAGAGTATGAACAAGCGGATAGAAATATTGAGTCTCTAAACTCTCAGTCTTTAAAAGAATGGAATGCGACACTGCTCGCCTTTCGTGAAACCAAAGAACTCTATCTTGAAGATATTCAAGTGGGTGATGCTTTTAAGCAATGGCATAAAAGCCAGTCTGCTGAGCATCTCGCCAAGTTAGAATTAGTCGATAAACCCACCGTTGCCTGTATGTATGCTTTAAACGGTGTGATTAAGGGGTTAACGGTTGAAGAGTGTTTGATTGGTTTTGTTTGGACGTGGTTAGAAAATCAAATAACCTCTGCTAGCAAAGCCATGCCGATGGGACAAACGGATGGGCAAAATATTATTCGCCATTTGATTCCAGAAATTGAAGCTGTCATCGCAAGTGCAATGATAGTAGAAGATGATGACATCGGTTCAGGGCTAGTAGGCCTGTCGATGTCATCGGCGTTGCACGAAAACCAGTATTCACGATTATTTAGATCGTAATTATTTTAGTCTCCTTTGAGACAAGAAGTATTTAAATTTAATTAAGTAAGAGGGCTCATGGTTGAGCAATGCTGTAACAAATGTGAGAAGCAGGGAGCGTAGCGGCGTGAATACCTGCAACGACTGGCTGAGTTTCCGTTTTGTGGAAGCAGTGTTCAATCGTGGGCCCGTTTAACAGAATAGGAAATATTAAAAGTGACAACACAAGAAACATTACGCGTCGGCGTTGGCGGTCCAGTTGGATCCGGTAAAACTGCATTGTTAACCACTCTGTGCAAAATAATGAAAGATACCTACAATATCGCTGTCGTCACCAACGACATTTATACCAAAGAAGATGCTCAATTTTTAACGCGTAATGAAGCGCTAGATGCCGATCGTATTATTGGTGTTGAAACAGGTGGTTGCCCGCATACGGCAATTCGCGAAGATGCCTCAATGAACCTTGCAGCGGTCAAAGAACTTTCTGATCGTCATGAAGATTTAGACATGGTGTTGATTGAATCGGGTGGTGATAATTTATCTGCAACGTTCAGCCCAGAGCTTTCTGACTTAACCTTATATGTAATCGATGTTTCTGCTGGCGATAAAATTCCGCGTAAAGGTGGCCCAGGAATTACTAAATCGGATTTATTAATTATTAATAAAATAGATCTTGCACCGATGGTCGGCGCTTCTTTAGAAGTCATGGATCGTGATGCGACTAAAATGCGTGGTGAACGCCCGTTCGTTTTTTCAAATCTCAAGAGCGGTCAAGGCGTGCAAGAAATCGTTCGCTTCATTATAGAGCAGGGTATGTTACGTGAGAGTGATCTCATGAAAGAGAAAACTGTCTAATTACACTTTTTTTGCGCTAAAAATGGGCAGGTAAAACATTAATACCTGCTCAACTTTCTATTTTGTTATTTTATTAGCCGCTTCCTACTGACTTTGTCCACTTTGCTTTCATTCGAATTTATAATTTTCTAATCAACTAATAAAATCGCACTAAATAAAAGCATAACCCTGCTGATGCTGATTTGTTGTGGTGCAAGTTAAAATTAAACCACTAGTAAACCTCCGTTAAATTGATAGTTATTTCTTTATTTAATTCGAAAACTCGACTAAATGGTTGAAAACACAAGGCAAATATAAAATTGGTACGACCTTTGCTCTAGCCTGTGAAGTTACACAAAAAAATAAACTACCACATAAACGTAAAAGTTTTAGATGGTGGACAATCAGGCAAGAAGAAGGATCGAAATAATGAAAATGATTTTGAAAAATACTAGTAAAAAACTTGGAAGGGTTTCTAAAATTTTAGCCGTAGCAACGTTAGCCGCGGGTATTAGTATGGCGAATGCCGCCGATACTATTAAGGTCGGTGTATTGCACTCTCTATCAGGCACTATGGCAATTTCTGAAACGACGTTAAAAGATACTGTTCTTATGATGATCGAAGAACAGAACAAAAAAGGTGGCTTGTTAGGGAAGCAGCTAGAACCTGTTGTAGTTGATCCTGCATCCAACTGGCCTTTATTCGCTGAAAAAACGCGCGAGTTATTATCACAAGAAGAAGTTGATGTAATCTTTGGTTGCTGGACTTCTGTATCACGTAAATCAGTATTGCCAGTGATTGAAGAATTAAACGGCTTGATGTTCTACCCAGTGCAATATGAAGGTGAAGAATCTTCGAAGAACGTATTTTATACGGGCGCAGCGCCAAACCAACAAGCAATTCCTGCGGTTGATTATTTAATCAATGAAGTAGGTGCTAAACGCTTTGTCTTAGCCGGTACGGATTATGTTTACCCTCGTACAACTAACAAAATCCTAGTGAGCTACCTGAAGTCTAAAGGTGTTGCTGATGAAGATATTATGGTCAACTACACACCTTTCGGTCATAGCGATTGGCAGACAATTGTTTCTGATGTTAAAAAATTCGGCAGTATGGGAAAAAAGACAGCGGTTATCTCGACCGTAAATGGCGATGCTAATGTTCCTTTCTATAAAGAGCTCGCCAACCAAGGTATTAGCTCTGAAGACATTCCAGTGGTTGCTTTCTCTGTGGGTGAAGAAGAACTTTCTGGTTTTGATACTAAGCCTCTAGTCGGACACCTTGCAGCATGGAACTACTTCATGAGTGCAGAAAGTGAAGAGAATGAAAAGTTCATTACACAATGGCACGCGTACACTAAAGATGAAAACCGTGTAACCAACGATCCAATGGAAGCGACATACATCGGTTTCAAAATGTGGGCACAAGCAGTAGAAAAAGCCGGTAGCGAAGATGTTGATAAAGTTCGCGCTGCTATGTATGGCATGAAGGTACCTAACCTATCTGGTGGTACTGCGATCATGAATACCAACCACCACTTGTCTAAGCCAGTACTTATCGGTGAGATTCAGGAAGATGGCCAGTTCGACATCGTATGGCAGACAGATGGTGAAGTAAAAGGTGATGCTTGGACTGATTTCCTACCAGAAAGTAAAGTTCTGATCTCTGATTGGACGGCTCCCATTAACTGCGGTAACTACAATACAGTGACTAAATCTTGTGGTGCACCAGTATTGGCTAGCGAAGAGTAAATCCCCCGCGATATAAGGGAGTGCAGTAGCACTCCCTGCTTTGAATAATGGTTAGATA
>Ga0209292_1000756_pt1 | contig 41393 bp, 29 predicted proteins | sample GOMGulsemesocosm_2_FD_184634 | JGI IMG/M metagenome (GOLD analysis project Ga0209292, IMG submission 184634) | Methane-oxidizing microbial communities from mesocosms in the Gulf of Mexico - GOM9C Gulf of Mexico (SPAdes) (version 2) | ecosystem: Environmental > Aquatic > Marine > Cold seeps...
TGCCATCAAATTAACTTCTCTAATAAATATTGCCAATAACCTGATAAATTATTGAAATAATGAAAGAACTCTATTATTGTTTTATCATTAAAAATTATTGGCTGAGAACGATTAATTCTACAGCCTCCTTACTCAATTGCCCACGCTCTTCATGCACCTTTGATAAACTGTCATGAGCCGATGCCGAGTCAGGAAGAATCTCAGCGTTAAAAGACAGCAAAGACAACGCTTTGGTTAATTCACCGCTCCACATTTGCTGCAAACCCATGGTGGCAAGACTGTCATCCACAAGGTAATTGTCAGTTTGACCTTTTAGCTTATCAATTTGTTGATCCAGCTCGTTATTAAACAAGGCTTTAGTTAATACAAAGCTAAGTGGCATCTTAGCTGAGTCTGTGGTTTCACCATAAAGAACCGCCGCCAATTCACTGGCTAGTCTACGCTTTTCTATTTCGTTTACCGCATTATTACTCACAATGATGATGCTATCTTTGGTGTCAGTAAACCGCAGTAAACCGCAGTAAAAATGAACTATAACCGGGTATTTCGCCGCCCCAATTAATGCTTGGACGCGCCTTTGATTTATCAGTCACCTTCCAAGGATCAACGCTCCAACTAAAGCCATTGTCAGCGGATAACAAAATATCTCTATGGGTTTGATCTAAAACAACCTTGCCATAAAGCCCTTGGTCAAATTTGTGAATGTCACCCACTGTTGAATACACATTGCCCTCTGCCCAAAACAAAAACTCAACATTAAGATAACCAGGTCGCTCGTAACCACCCTCTTTTGCAATGCGATAGCCTGTCGCATGTTGCTTAATCACTTTTTTGTAAGCGACAGTTCCGGTGTTTTCCATCTTTAAAGGGCTTAACACATAGTGAGACAGCGCAGTCTCAAACGTGGTTTTAGTGGCTTGCTCTACAATCAACCCAAGCAAGAAATACCCTAAGTTCGTATAATGATAACGCTCACCCGGCGCTGCCAATAAATCTAACTGGCCAATCAGTTTGGCGTATTCGACTTTGTTATCAAATCGATCAAATTTTCCTTCCCGCCAACCCGGCAACACAAATTGTCTAGGTAAACCCGATTTGTGCCCTAATAAGTCTTTAATGGTCATAGCCCGTGCTTTATCTTTTGGATAAAAATCCAAATATTTATCAACGGTATCTGACAGTGATAATTTACCTTCCTGCACCAACTTAATAACCAGCATTGCCGTCATCGACTTGGTTAACGAGCCAACATTAAATTTGGTGTCGGTGGTATTTGGCACCTGCCATGTTTCATTAGCTAAGCCATAACCACCTTCAAAAACAACCTTGCCATCTTTGGCCACCAGCACAGCACCACTAAATACCTTATGCTGCGCAAAGGCATCAACCACTTTGTGATAAGCATTGCTTTTCGCACTAGCGTTAGACGTTACAAATAATGCCTGCGACATAATCAACAACAAAGACACGATACCAATTTTCATTCAAACTCCGTTAGACCAACAACATGCCTGGTCATATTATTAAAACAAAGCATAACTGATTCATGCTCATGCTTCGCATAATAGGCTTAGGCCGTCTTAAAAACCTTAAAATATTCTAATGGTTTCCTTAAGAGATATAACGTATTGAAATTACAAGACTATACAAATTTTATTTAAGATGAAATATTACGGTTAGGTTATTAGTAATCACTTGAATACACTCATTTCTTTGATTTGAACTTGGTCTATTTTACAATCAACTATGTATTTCTCGCAGTAAAATTAACCTTACAGCAACCTAAGACAACTATTGTCCTAGGTTGCTGTAAGATGTGGCTCTGACCTCAGAAGAGTTATTATTTAAAATAGTCACTAAACTGAACGACATTATTAGGAATAGATTGCTTAGTTTCTAATTCAGGGGATTTATTACCGACAGACTCTGTCATCAACAGGCAATATTCAAACAGCTTTTCGAAGGGGGTAGATTTTTGTTTGCGCTCTTTGACGCGCTTGATCTTCACATTAAGATAAGAAGCTAAACCTGCCGCTAACGTATGAGGCAGAGCACCTAAGCCCCTGTCAGCTAGAGTTTGAGTTAGCCATAGCGCCGCATCAGTAATATGACCATTAATACTTAAGTCAGTATTTCTAGTCCAATTAATATCAAACTGCACTTCGTCTAACTTACTTAGCAGAAAAACGGCATCACTATTAGGTAATAAATGATTATCTATTACCATTTCAATTAACAATTGTTGCCACTGCATTGATAACTGCAAATGTAAATCGGCCAGGCTCATGGGCACTTCTACAGGAATAAAACACGTAAACCGACTGTTTGCTTCTGTCGCTATGATTGTTTTATGCGATGATTTATAACTATTATCAATAATATGGAGCTGCCAACTGAGCCTGTTTTCATCAGTGACAATGGTATTCCTACCCTTTTGAGTACCCTCTAAGATTGGTAACTCTGATTTGAGCCACTTGTCGAGCGCTTTACTTGTTGAATAGATTAACTGCATAATTTGAATTTTTACAACAATGAATAATGATGGCTGTTATTTTAAAGTAAAAGGTCTGAATATGCGCAGCTAAATGTATATAGGGATGAAGTTATAACAGTTTTCGAATGATGCTAACAACGACAGGTGAATATGCAGATAAACGATTATTATTGATCGTGGTTAATTCTTCGAGGATCAGTTCAAGAATATCATCGTCTTCTAAGCAAAGTTCATCGGGCTCAATATCTTGCTGATGCAAAATGTACATGTCAATATATTGTTTTCTTTGATTAATTAAAAATCGATTATTGACGTGTTCATCACCGAGATTTAACACTTTTATGGCCTCTTTAGCCCGAGCAGTTGTGCCTACAATTTTTCCGTTTAATCTGTATTCTAATTCTTGTTCACACTCATCCATTAAACAATGTAAATTAAGCACTTGGCTGCCATGAGAATAATCACACTGACTTTTTGTCGTACATGACGCAACAATATTCCCAAAGTCCAATTCTCTCTGATGATTTAGGCTTCTAGCCTCTACATGCTCATTCATCGCAGAATCTTTACGGTTTTCAACACAACACATGCAGTAGGCACATAAATGAAATTGGTCTCTTACATTCTGTCCTCGGATGGCGTTAATAACCAACTCACCTTCTGCTTTAAGTACACCAGAATACGTTTTATTATTTAAATCTGAATACCTAGTAAGCTCAGGATGTCTACGCTTCCAATTTATTAATTCGATTGGCTGTGAAGATTTAACTATTTTTCGCACGTTTCATCTCCATCTTCCTTAATAACAAACGTACTTTCGCTAATTCAATATTATTTGGACTTAAATCGGCTGATAGCAAATCTATCAATTCTTTAGATTTTACAAAATCGCCACCTTGAATTTTATCTAAAACGTCATCTAACTTTTGTTGCACATCCTCATTTCGCACTGCTGTATCCATCACACTTAAAAGAATAGTGTTCGCATCTAGTCCATACATTGAAGGTAAAGCAGTTAACCCATCATCGTCTTCGACTATATATGCCAACACATCTTTACTGTCGCTGATAACTAATGGCGAGTGGGTCGTTAATACAAATTGGCATTTAGGAAATGTTGAAGTTAATTGTTTAATTAGGGTACGTTGCCACTTAGGGTGCAGGTGCATATCTACTTCGTCAATCAGTACGATTCCATCACCTTCAAGTGGATTTTCTAGTTTGGGATTCATCATCGCTAAACGTCGTGCAATATCCCCAATTAATGCCATTAATGACTTTTCACCTTGAGACAGCTGCTCGACATTAAGCGTCATATCATTTTTATCAATTGACATATGCAAGCGTGGCTTTCGCTTAACTTTTAAATTACTAAAGCCTGGCATGAATTGACTAATTGCCGTTCGAACAGCGGTAAGTTGCCTATCTCTTGTCGAGGCTTGATACTTTATTAAGTCTTTCCAAATTTCTGAGGTTTTACCTTTGGTGCTTGCTATATTATCGAGTATATCTTGAGGAAGCGCATTTTCATTTTCAGTATCTTCACGCTCTCTAAACCACTCAAAAAAACGTCGAAAGTCCACGCCCTGATTAAGTGATTTGTCATAGCCATCGAGCTGTGAAAAAGAATGTTTCCCTCGAATTTTTAAAGGTACATCAATAACAACACGCTCTACTGAATAAAAAGCAACAAATGGCAGCGCTGTATTCTCATCATTGGTCAATGCACCACGGTAAGACTCGGCAAGTTTAGTGGCTTCCCCCAACATGCTGTTATGTTCACCTTTACGACCTTGACGCGACTTTGCGATTCGCCACTCTACAGGTTCATTATTTTGGTCAGCCAATTGGACATCAATAGCAGCGGAATTTTTACCATTTTGAATGACAAGTTCAGGGATAGCCGTTCCATTACCAGATTCACTTTTAATGCGAGCGACAAGCCAACTTAGAGAGGTTGCTAATGACTTAAGTAGTGACGTTTTACCTGTTCCGTTATTACCAACAAATACAGTGACATTTCCTCCACTTTGCTCAGTTGGAGCTAAAGGTATGGTTATATCTTTAAAACGCCCAATATTATGTAAACGAAACTGTTTAATTTCCATTGCATTACCCTAAAATCAACATAGATTAGCTTTTCGCTAATAATGGTGTACTTTAACTTTCCTTATGATTATAAGCAATTGTAATACTGGTATTTAAGGGGTATTTACTCACAGACAGATGATTTAATTTTGGACATCAAGCCCCGTCCACCTGTGTCATAATGTTCTAGTGAACCTGATGAGATACCATAGGTTTATTTCATAACAAGACGAAAATTATCTTGAGAGCTTAACTTTGAAGCCTGTCAAATAAATATTAATTAATATTCACCCTGAAAGCAGTAGATAACGCAGTGGTGTAACTTTGTACTAAATAGTCACAACAGCGTGTGATAGTACTGCCGTCAGAGTTACTGAATATATCTTCAATCATAAATTGTTAAAAGGGCGTTATTACTGCGGGGGCTTTTCTATTTAACCAATTTTGCTCTTTCAATCGATTCCAAGCGGCTAAAATATGGGATGGTTTCATTTGAGATTTTCTCTGATTCCAGCCATGTACTTTTGATATAAGTTCTTCACTGGTGAGTTCTGTATCTCCCGCTTCTTGAGTTGTTACCCAATGTACGGTTGAAAGCAGCTCCATGCCATTATTTGACTCAAAACCTTCAATAAGGTTTGCAACCTTATCGAACCGACTTTTAGTTTCTAAATGTTCATCCAAATAATTTAATGCCTCTTGTGCAGCATCTTTATTTAATTCTATTGGAGTATCTGGTTTATTTAACCCATCGGCATAACCGCTAATGAAATGACCTTCCATTTTATCTAATACATGACGTAGAACATCGGCATAAGGGCCGAAATGATGTTTTTGGAAAACAACTTTATTTAAAGGCTCCCCTGCAGCCGTTAAAAAATAAACCAGCTTTTGCACTTCTAATAAAGATAACCGATAACCAAAACCTGTCGATATATAGCGATCTATTAAACCAAGAACAGCAGCACGTCCAATCGTCATTTTAGGACGTTTAGTGTTGTTCGGCATTTCTGCTGCCTTAGGCGCAGCTTGGGGTGGATATATGTACCAATGAATATCAGGAAGCTGAGATAATGACCGTTGTATTAACCGCTCTACTTCTGGCCATGGCAAACCACCTAATCCACTCCCCAAAGCTGGTATAGCCACAGATTTAAGGTTTAACCTCGTCATTTCTGCTTTTAAGTTTTCTAAGCCTTGTTCGATATATTCAAGTTTAGATTTATCCTTCCAGTGTGCTTTGGTCGGAAAGTTTATGATATAAAATGGTGCGTTCATTGAATTCAAAGCGACCGTTAAAACTTGGCCTGTCACTAGAGACTTATCATCACAAGCTTTCTTATATACCCTAAAATTATCTGGGAAGGCTTTTTTAAACTGCAATGCCAACCCTTTGCCCATTACGCCCACTGTATTAACAGTGTTAATAATAGCATCAGCTTGATCGTGTAAAATGTTGCCAGTTTGATAAGTAATCATAATAACCTCTAGTAATACCACCCAGGTTTAACAACAACCTGTGGCTTGTGCGCCGAACTTTGCATCAGTGCAGTAACTTCGTCTGCAATCGCTTGAGTTTTAACCCCAATTTTTTTAATACTCTGCCAGCCTACCGACTCAAATGCTAAGAATTCAGCTTGTTTTTCTTCTTTAAAATCTTGCCAATAACGTTCAATAATAATGCGATCTATATTTAATTCAGTTAACCGCTCAAAGTCATCAATTTGTTCTGCATAATTCAAATCTGCATGAATATCCGTAAAAAAACAACTGTCATTAGAGAGTCTAATACTATCTGTATCGCTAATTAAGTGTAACACTCTCTCTTGCCCATCTGAATAATCATCATGGCCTTTATGGATAACAAATAGCATGACTGAACGCGGGCAAAAATTAAATGGCACATATTGCCCTATTGTGCCGCCAGATGCTACATAAACAGGACGGTGTAAGCGCCGTTCCTTTATATGACTATACCCAATGTTTTGATTGATTAAACCTAACTCTATGCGTTTAGCATCAGACCATAGGCAGCCATGTTCTAATATGCTGGCTATGTTTTCGATATGAGTAATGTGTGAAACTTTAACCGTCATATATTAATCCATTGTTTGAACAGAGTTTGCTAAACGCTTCTCTTGTCCTAACATCGTAGTGTAAAATCGCTGTTCAATACCATATAGTAAATACTTAAGCTCATTATCGGTTGTAATTGAAAACTTACTGTTTGCTTGACCGAATGTGAGCTTTTGGTCACAATAACTGTGAATATACGAATACATTTTATCTCGATCATCAACGGGCAAAGCCGCTAGAGTATCCATTGCTAATGCAACACGTTTGCGATTTGGTTTAGATACCTTATCTATGGTGAACTCATCTGTTAGCTCAATAAAATCTTCCTCAAGGAAATTCTCGACTTCTTCGTCAGTTGCTTCTTTATAAAGAACATCAATACCTTTAAAAATACTCGAAATAGTCGCCAGACTTTTAAACACTAGTGTATCACTGGCTTTTAGGTAAATTGCATCGGGCAGTGAGTTGACGACCAACCTGTTATTAGCAATAATGCGTTTACAATACTTTGGATTGGTTATCCAGCCTTTTTAGTCATACATTCCCTGTCATTTTAGCGACTATTTCAAATTCAATAAGCAATATTTTTGTCGCTAGCATGGCGTATTACCACGCAGGAATTAGGTTAATTAGGCCATTACACGACGCTGAATGAGTAGTCAAACCGCATAAAGCATAACTAATCAATAGTTGCATAATTAAATTTCACACTTTTAATCCGATTAATAACTTCTTGTTGTGTAATTTGTAAAAACTCTGAAGCTTTAACTAGGTGCGTCTGAGTTAATGGTAATTTGGGGTCTATCCATGGATATTTTGAATCAAAATTAAGTGATAATAAATTTGAATCATTCTTATTTAAGAAGTTCATACACAGTGCGCCAAAACTTCCTTTTCTAATTTCACTATCGTCTGCGTTAAGCAAGCAATCAATTAATTCAATAGCCTTTTTATCATTTATAGACCATAAAGCAGTAACTATTGTTATTAAATGCATTAACCGTTCATCCGAAAGTAGGATACTTAAAGGCTCTACTGCTCTTGGATCTCTTAACCGGCCAAGTGCGGTAATGATTTTATTAGTAGTCATCATTCTCGCATCATCAAGACGTTTAATTAGTGGCATTACAGCTTTAGAATCAGAGATCAATCCCAAAGCTTCAGCCGATGCACCTTGGACTAATTCACAGTCATCATCTAAAGAATTTATCAAAGAATCGACGGACTTATTATCCATGATAGTACCTAATGCCTCTGCTGACGCAAATCTAATAGATTTTTCTGGTGAATGGCCTAGGTAGAAATTAAGATCTTTAACGGCATCAGAGGACCTAATACTTCCTAACGTTTTAACAAACTGTACACTTTCTGTTACTGAGTAGTTAGGGTTCCTCAATAAACATAATAATGGGAGACAGGCTTTTTTTACAGGATAATATTCAATTAATTCAGCTATATGGATTTTTGCTGCATGATCTGCATCATAAACATCAAAATAGTTAACAAGAATTTCTAGTTCGTGAGCTTCTGGCTCCCATATATCTGATAGCCTTGTTAGGTAGGGCCTAAATGCTAAACCTATTAATGCCCACACTGCCGTATTTGCTATTACCAATTTTTTAGACAGTAACATAAGTAACGAATCAATTAAGCCATCAACAACTATTGCCTTTCTCTCAGTTGCGATATAAGATATTGATAAAGCTGCTAAAATTGAATCAACTTCATTATGATGTAATTTAGTAACTTGATCATACATCCATAAGTTCTGATTAAAATTTAGAACAGACAAAGAACCAACATTAATATTAGAAATAAAGCGTCCAAAATTGTCTCTAGGCAAATGATTATTTTTAATGTACCTATTAATCAAGTCAGTAGTTAGTGCTTTTTTCCATAATGAATTTGATAATGCCTTGGCGGCTTTAACAGCATCACTTGAATCGTTGTTGTAGTAATCCAGTGGTAATTCGCTATAGCTATTTATAACTTTCATGGCAATATCTTGTGATACATTTGGTTCATCTGCTAAGCAATAAATTGCTAAAATAGTCCTTTTAGATTCTTTTTCTGATTTATTTGAACGAGCTTCTAAAACGGCAAGCATTGCTTCGTCAACCAACTCATCATTACAGCATGATATACATAAGCGAATGGCTTCTCTCCAATCTTGCCTTTGGTCTTCTTTTCCAGCTAATGGGGAAATACGTTGGCCTAGATTACGTGACCTATCGTGTCCAGGGAAGTGCCCTTCAACTAAAGCCAGCCCAGCTAAATATTCTTGAAAAGTTAGATGTCGGAATTCATAAACAGGAAGCATTTGACCATTATGCCTTTTTTCACCGACCTGAACTATTAGACCCGTTCTTGATTCTAGTAATGATAGAAAATCCTCAGGTGTACGATTTCTTACTGAGCGGATATTGGGGTAATCTTTCCGCATATTTTCTAGTAATTGAATAACTTCATCGCGTCTAAGTTGCTGAGTCCCACGTTGGCACATCTCATATGCAATATACTCAAGTTGTGGTAAAGCTTCATAAGAATCTAAAGGAGCATCTAATTCTGACCTCCAATTTAAAAGTACTCCAATAGCTTCCCTATAAAGTTCATTTCTTCTCGTAGGGAGTTTACCTACTTTTCGTTTAACTAGAGCTAATGTAGTTAATAACATCGGGTTACCTGTTAATCGATCTATCCTATCCGATGCTCTTATGGACTCAATAATTTCATTCTTAGACTTCAACCAATTTTCTTGGGGTTCTGTGACAGAACACCACCGAGATACAAACTCCTCTTTATCACTCTCTGATAACTCAGCTATAACTCCATGTTTGAAATCCCGCCCTATTCTATAACGCATTTCTTTATAACCAACTATACGGGAGGTTACAATTATTGGCGCTTTTGGATAGAGATCAGAGAATTGTTCTAATTCAGAGCAAAACTTTGCCCGTAATGTTATATCTACAATTTCGTCAAGCCCATCAACTAATATCAGAAGCTTTCCTTCTTCCATTTTGGACCTAAATTGCTTTATTTCAAAACTACCTGATTCTAATTCTGATTTCCGCAATGACTGGCGAATAATGTCTTCAAATGAAAAACCTTTTTCTTCTAATTCTCTACATCTAATAATAAAAGGCAATAAATCACCTTCAGGTAATGTTTCTACGTCAGGTAAACTATTTAATTCGGGATCATTATTCAGCTTCAACAAACATGCTGTCGCCAACCAACGAAGCATAGTCGTTTTACCTGACCCTGGGTCACCAAGTACGACTAAGCGAGGTGCTCTTTCTAATAATTTAGCAATAGGTTCCGGATGTCTGGAGACAAAATAATTGGAGGCGCGTCCAGCGTTATATGCTTTTAAATTTTCTCGTTCAACTTCTATGTCGTTTACAGCAATGTCATTGTCACTATAAATACTAACTCTTAATGGTACATAAAGCTGACGTAATAAGAGTTTTTGTATTGCCAAATTTCTGTCTGCTTCAGGTAGGCCACTAAGGCTTATAATGTCACACTGCCTTAATAAAGCCGATTGATATTTCTTAAAAAATACACTTCTATATCTTGATTCACTGGTGTTTTTTTCAAAATTATTATTTGAAGCTTGTGCTTCTTCTTCAGTTTTATTATTAATGTTCTTCGATGGTTTCAATAATTCAATTAACTCTTTGTTGGTCCCGTTATCTTCCAACAATATGCAGCTTTGTCTGTCAGGCTCAAAATGCCATCCATTTACAGAACTTAAATTAGCTACTCTTGGCCAATGCCGAATAAATGCCTCATCATTAGACAGTTCGATTCTACCAGCCGAGTATCCATGAGAGCGGGAAAGTGATTTATTATCATGCTCTAGGCCAAACAAAGAGCGACCTTGCCAAAGACGAACAACATTCCCACCTCCTGAACTAATACTCCGAATTGTATTCTCATGCATGTGTCCAAATATATGTGTAGCAAAACGACCAGCTGGATTAATTTCGGCATAATCATTGGCTTCAGATTTTTTATTCAACCAACTGGGTGGTTGATGTGTCATAAGTATACAAGCATGATGTTGACCTGCCCAAGCTCCAAGATCACCGTCACACGCTTCATGTAACTGTCGAACATCACAAGCCAATTTCTTATAATAATCTCCATTTCCTAGCTGTAAAAAACTAGTATTGAGTCCGGCAATACCTATCTTAAAACCATTTTTAATAAATGTAGTTGAAAAGTCACCTGGTAACAGTCCATGACTAATTTTTTGTTTTAGAGGCGTTTTCACCAGCCACTCTTGATAATTATGAAAAGCCTGTTTTACGACTTCCCTATACTCAGAATTCTGTTCCTCCCACAACTGTTCATGTATGTTAGGTACTTGTTCCCACATATTCATCATAGATACAACAGCTTTATTAGCGTCGGGTCTAATCAAATCATGATTACCTGGTACAGCTAGTAATACAGGGTTAGAACCTAATGATTGTAAATGAATCCATAACTGATCTAACAATTCATCTAACTTCTTGAACTCTTCCTCGCTACCTTTTTGAACAAGATCCCCCGTAAATAAAACTGCATCCCAAGGACCACAACTATCATGAAGTTTCGACAAATCTTTAAAAAACACATCACGTATGTTCGGCCATAAATGAGTTTGTCCATTCATACCTAAATGCAAATCAGTGAGATGAAGCCAATTGAAAGAAGTCATTGTGTTCCTTTTAATAACAGATATAGGTTTAATCTAAAATTTCCCTATTATGACAAACAAATACAATAAGTATATAAAACAATAAATTGTTAAAATATATCATTGCCTGTGATTCGGACAGTCATAAAAATATGACTGATATTTAATAACATTAAAATTCCATGTTCATTTTCACCAATGAACCAGCAAGGTTACGGTAAACCTGCATCATCAATCCATTAAAATGCTTATTTTTATGCATTAAAAATGTAAATATGAACCATAATTAACCTGATTTCCTCAAGGCTTACTGATAAACTAACTGTAAATTAATACTAGAAAAATCAATCATGAATAACACTTCACCACAAACCATTCTGTGGCACGATTATGAAACTTGGGGCGCTGATACAAGACGCGATCGCCCTGCTCAGTTTGCTGCAATCCGCACCGATTTAGATCTCAACATTATAGGTGAGCCCATTGAATTTTATTGTGAATTGGCCAATGATTATTTTCCAGCGCCCGGTGCCTGTTTTGTCACAGGGTTAACGCCGCAGAAAGTAAATCGTTTAGGCATGCCTGAAGCGCATTTCATAAGCAAAATTAATGATATTTTTAGTGAACCAAATACAACGGTTGCTGGTTATAACAGTATTCGGTTTGATGATGAGATTACGCGCCAATCTTTGTATCGTAACTTTCAAGACCCGTATGCCCGTGAATGGAAAAATGGTTGTTCACGTTGGGACATTATCGATTTAGTGCGTACCTGTTATGCGCTGCGCCCTGAAGGCATTAACTGGCCAACTAATGATGATGGTGTGGTGAGTTTTCGGTTAGAGCTACTGACTAAAGCCAATGAAATTAGTCACGAAGGCGCACATGACGCCATTAGTGATGTGATTGCGACTATTGAAATGGCTAAACTGATAAAACAGAAGCAACCAAAGCTGTTTGATTATGTATTTAATTTACGCCGCAAGGCCGAGGTTAATAAGTTATTTAACTTGGTTAATTACACGCCGCTCGTTCATATCAGTTCAAAACTGCCGGCAACCTCTGGCTGCTCTACGTATATAGCGCCTGTGGCTTATCATCCGGTGAATAAAAACGCGATGATTTGTGTCAATCTCAATATGGATTTGACGCCGCTGCTTGAGCTTAGCGCCCAAGAGATTTGTGATCGCATGTACACCAAACGCAGTGAACTTGGCGATTTATCCCCTATTGCTTTAAAGCTTATTCATGCCAACAAGTGCCCTGTTATTGCGCCTGCTAAAACGCTGACCAAAGAGAATGCCGATAAACATGGGATAGACAGAGCCTTGTGCCGCCAGAATTTAGACATGTTGCAGGCTAATCCTGATTTACGTGAAAAAATGATGGCCGTTTATACCATTGAAAGTGATAGAGAAGCAGAGACTAATCCTGACTTGATGCTTTATAGCGGTGGTTTTTTCAGTAATTATGATCGAAGTGCCATTGAGCGCGTAGCGCAAACACCGCCCGAACAGCTTGGCGGCATTGAGTTTAACTTTGAAGATGGTCGTTTAAATGAAATGTTGTTTCGTTATCGCGCGAGAAATTTCCCGTTAACGTTATCTATGGCTGAGCAACAGCGCTGGAATGATTATCGTATTAATACGATGGATGGTCAGGCTTATGGTCAGGAACTTGAGTCGTTGGCATTAGAACATCAAGCTGACGAACGTAAAATGGGCTTGCTAAAAGCCTTGTTTGATTACGCTAATAGTTTGTAGTTTATTAAAAGGATCGTTATCAGCAAACATTTGATAACGATCCTTTTTTAATGACGCTTTTCGCGTTATTTCTTTTTATCGTCCGGCTTGCTCAATCTTGCATGCAATGACGATGTGTCCCAGCGGTTGCCGCCCATGTCTTGTACGTCTCCGTAGAATTGATCGACCAATGCTGTCACAGGTAATTTAGCCTTGTTGTTTCGGGCTTCGTCTAAAGTAATGCCTAAGTCTTTACGCATCCAGTCGATGGCAAATCCAAATTCATAATCGTTATCTATCATGGCTTGATAACGATTTTCCATTTGCCAGCTTTGTGCGGCGCCCTTTGATATCACTTCAATCACTTTAGCGACGTCTAAATTGGCTTGTTTGGCAAAATGTACACCTTCGGCTAAACCTTGGACTACGCCAGCGATACAAATTTGGTTAACCATTTTGGCTAATTGGCCTGCGCCAACATCGCCAATGCGTTCGGCGCAGCGTGCGTAAGCATCTAGTACGGGGCGCACTGTATCGAATGTTTGTTGCTCACCGCCAATCATAATGGTTAGCACGCCATTTTCTGCGCCCGCTTGGCCGCCAGAGACTGGTGCATCTAAAAATCCAATGCCTTTTTCAGCGCATAAAGCAGCAAGCTCTCTAGCCACATCGGCTGATGCCGTGGTGTGATCACATAATATTGCGCCGCTATTCATTGCGGTTAATACGCCATGCTCGCCAATAATAACGTCACGTAAATCGTTGTCGTTTCCGACACAGCTAAATACGATTTGGGCACCTTGGGCTGCAAGTGCTGGTGTTAAGGCATGTTGTCCGCCATATTCATTACACCAGTTAACGGCCTTTTGTGTTGTGCGGTTGTACACCACCACTTCATGACCCGCTTTTTGTAAAAAACCCGCCATAGGGTAGCCCATAACGCCTAAACCAATAAATGCTACTTTCATTGTCATTCCTAATATTTTTTATAAAACGGTTTCAAATAATTGTAAATTTTGGAGCTTTTCTTTGTGTAAATATCTTGATATATCGCTGCATTAGCGCTTGGTTCAAATCGCTTGCCGTGTTTTACCATGGCTTTGGCGCCATCACTAATGGAGTCGTAAAACCCGACGCCCTTGGCACAAGCAATAGCAGCGCCTAGGCCGGAAGTTTCATGGGTTTGAACACGCTCGCACGGCAGGTTGAATATGTCACTGGCCATTTGCATAACGACATCACTTTGACTACCACCACCACTGACTCTAATGAGATCAATTTTCTTGGGTGATATTTTCTCAAGCCGTTCTAGCCCCTGCTTAAGTGCTAACAAGATGCCTTCGATAAGCGAGCGATAAAGATCGTAACGGGTATGATCGGGCGTAAAGCCAATAATACTGCCGCGCGCTTCAGGGCCGGGGTATATAACGCCAGGTGACCAGAATGGCTGCACAATAAGACCATTGCAACCGGGCGTGATATCGCTGATACGCTGGCAAATTAATTCTTCTGGCTTGATACCTAACTTGCTGGCTTCTTCTATATCTTGATGTCCGTATTGCTCAATAAAATGACTGAGCAACCAAAAGCCGCGCTGCAAGATAATTTCATTGATAAAGCTGTTTTCCACCAACGAGGGATACGCTGGCAAATAGCGAAACGCTTCACGGTAGGTTTGTTGGGTAATTGAAACCGTAGCGGCGGTGCCTAAGCTGATGCTGGCCACGTTAGGTGACGCAGTGCCTGAGGTTAATGTTTCACAGGCTTTGTCTGCCCCGGCGCTAATAATGGGTGTGGAGGCTAACAGCCCTGTTTCAGCTTGGGCTTGGTGTGAAACTTTTGCGATGCATTCACCCGGTTCAATCACATCAATCATTTGCTCGCGGCATACGTTTATCGCTTCCCATTGCCAGGCTAATTTGTTGCCCCACTGGCGCGTTTTATAGTCAAAGGGTAAGTAACCCACTTGCGCTGCCACAGAATCGGCTAAAACACCGCTTAATTTATAGTTAAGCCATGCGGATAAAAATCCAATTTTGTGGGCTTGCTGGGCAATTTCGGGTTGATGCTCAACCACCCAATTACATTCTGATTCACTTTGAAAATAGGCTATACGTTTGGTCATGCCAATCACGCCAAACGCAATACGCCACCACGGTGAAAATTTCGGTAGGTTGGTAGCACGGCGGCTGTCTGGCCACATGATAATTGGGCGCAGAGGATTTAATGTTTTATCCAAATGAATAATACAATTGCGCTGAGTGGTCAGTGAAATGCCCACAATTTGTTTGGGCGTTATGTTGGATTGTGTCCACAGCTTTTGTAATACCAAGCACACTTGTTGCCAGCAATAATTGGCGTCTTGCTCGGCCCAGCCTAGCTGCGGTGTATGATAAGGCGTTACCTGATGCATGATCTTGGTGATGAGCTGCCCATTACTGTCAAACACTAGGGCTCTTACACTTTGAGTACCATAATCGATGGTTATAAGATATTGATTTTGCGCTGTATTAATAACGTTGAACTCTACACAATGATCGGAACATCGCTATGTTATAACAAATTGTTGTGCAACCCAATCGCTCATTAAAAAAGGCGTAAAAAAGGCGTAAAAAAGTATGAAGCTATGTGTTTAAAAAGTAAAAATATCATCTACATTTATGTTAAATAATATGTTTCCCTATAAATATCATTATAATTTTAAACAATTTAGCTAGCCATATATCGTTCTAGTCTCGGTTTAACAAATAATGTCATTAGCAAAGAAATTACTAACCCCAAAGGTAGCGCTATCAAAAACGCATGCCACCAATATCCGGCCAACTCAGTTATTGTTAGAATGCCAACATTATTAATTGTCGTCACTAAAGCCATAAAGCTTTCCATAACTACAGCCATTAATATACCTATTATAAAATTCTGCTTTGATTCTGCTGCCCGAGGTAAAGCGATTGAAACTACTTTACTTATAATCGCAATCATTACAAAACCTAACGGGGCCATTGTTGTCGCTGACCAAAAAGTTGAAGCTAACCACTGTTCAAAGAACAGTTCATTAAAACCAATATTTTGATATGTCATTGCAAATGTAAGAATACTAATCAGGCTAATAACTAATAACGACATAACTAGAATTTTTTTAACAAACTTCATAGGGGTACCTTTTATATTAGTTGACACTATCAACTATCGACAAATGGAACTTTATTCTATATAGTTGATAATGTCAACTATGGGGAGAGATGAATTTTGAACACAGAAATGCCAGATACATTCTTAGCACTAACTTTTAAATTTAAATCAATAGTGTTTAAAGCGATTCGAGAAGCAGGTATGGATATTGTGCCGATGGAAATTCAATCATTACACTGTATTAACAATGTGAGTGAATGTACCGCGGTTAAAATGATTGAGTTAATGGATAGAGATAAAGGGCAAATTGCTCGATTAATTAAGGAAATGATGGCAAAAGATTATATTCATAAAATGCCTAATCCTAATGATAGTAGGAGCCAACTGATTGAACTAACTCTGTTTGGTCAAAAGACACTTAAGCACATGTTAAAAATAGAGAAGAATATAATTCAAACAATGAAAAATTCACTCTCAAAAGCGCAAATAGATCAATTTAATGAAGTTGCAGTAATTATGGTTAATAATTTAAAAAATAATTTATGATAGAACAAATAAATTAAAGTCGAATGGCTTCTTTCCTAAAGCCATTCTTTTGGGATGAACCGCGTCAATTTAACTTCAACAATAATCTGATGACAAAAAAGGAAAGGTGGCTCCCCCTCCCTTTTGCCCTTATCTAAACCTCCGAGGGAATAGACAGGTAGACGCTTTCACTCGAACTATTAAAACAACCCTTTGAGTTTATTCTTGAGTTTGTCTTTTAGTTTTTGCTTGGCTTTTTCTTTTTCAGCATCCGATAACGCTTTGGCTTTCGCCTTAGCGTCATTGAGTTTTGATTTAAGTGCAGCTTTTTTCTGATCAAGTTTCGCTTTTAGCGCGCCGCTTGTATCTAAACCAAATTTAGGGTCTGTAAAGCTGCCAGTCACTTTAAGCGGAATAGCTAAACCTGCTAAATCGCTGCCGCCGTCTTGCCCTTTTGAGGTGCCAACGAAGGTTACTTTCAAGTGATAGTCGACTAGCTCATTGATGATGTCAGCCGTGCCTTTACCCATTAGGCGGATAAAAGGTGCTTCCATGTTCAAAGACGTATTGTTAACCACGCCATTTTTGATCAAAAACTCACCGGTTAACGCTGTGAAATCGGTTTTCTTTTCTTCTTCACTTGCACTGCTGCCAAGGGCGGCTTTAGCTGAGCGAAGCTTTTTCGCTAAGTTAATGCCGTACAATGCGCCATCACGTATGGCAAAGCTGCCTTTACCGTCTAAGCCTTGTTTAATTTTAGAGACCGTTAAGCCGCTGCCTGAAGCTACAAGGTTAAATTCTGTAGCACCTGCTAATAAATCAATATCGGCTGCGTCTTTAAGTAACGGTAAGATTTGAACACCTCGTAGTTTTTTGTCGATGCGGTAACTGTTCTTTCCACCATCATGGCTTAATGATGCATTTAACACCATGTTGCCTTCGTAAAGATCAACGCTTAGCGGCGCTAAATTAGCCGTGCCATTTTTGACAACAACATTAAGCGCTGTCTTACCCACATTAATGCCTTTAGCTTTAAAACCGGCAACGGTAATTTTGCCGTCGACATCTAATGTATTTAAAATGCTTAAATCGGGCTCTACTTCTGCTTGCGGCGCTGGATCGTTTGTCGCTACTTCACCTTCTTTTGGCGCTGGGATCAGTGGGTTTAAATCCCATTCGTTGGCGGTCAGATCAAAACGTACTTTCGTTTTATTATTGAGTGCAACGAGTGCGGTGCCGCCCAGTTTCATGCCATTAACATCAAGTGCTAAAGATTTTATGTCAGCTACCACTGGCGATAATGCGATATTTGCTTGGCTAACTAACGCAATGTCCATTTTGCCAGCCGGTACGTTTTCGCCTTTAAGTGAACCATTAACGGTTAACTCATTTAGGGCAATGCTGGCTAAATCCGCTGCTACGTTCATTTTTGCATGTAGCTTTAAATCACCAACAAACTCATTGGTGATGACACTAAGGATAACGTCGAGGGAGGTTTCTTTACCTAGTTCAAATGCGCCGAGTTCAATAAGTTTAATTGATAGTTCAGTTTCACTGCCGAGCTTTTTGTCAATGATCGTGATGTTAGTGTTGCTAATATCAATGCCAGCTAAGGTTAGTTTTGGTAGTGCTGAAGATTCGCTAGCTTGTTCTTTTGTTGCCGCTGGCGCTGGCGTTGCTTTGCTGCCTAAGCCGTCAAGATTACTGACGCCTTTGGCGTTTGTTTCAAGATTAAATGTTAAACCGTCTAGACTGACTTGCCCTAAAACGATTTCACCTGAAATTAATGGCATCACATCAACGGACACAGACAGTAGATCTATTTTGGCTAAATTAGCTTTAGTAAAACCTGGCGCATTTTTTAATTCGATTTGGCCTGTGGCAATGGCTAGTTTTGGAAAGATAACCCAACCCAAGTCACCATTAATGGCGAGTTCACGGTTAAGTGATTTTTGAGCTTGTTGCTCAATTTCGGCTTTATAGTCGTTGGGGTCAACCAATATAAGTAAGGCAGCAATCGCTGCAATTAATAGTAGTACGATGACTAATATTATTTTTAAAAAACGCTTCATCTAGATTCCCTGATTTATGATGTTGTTATACGTATTATGATAGACAATGGATTGTGACATCAATTCATTTTTCATAAAAAAAGCAGTGAGATTAATCACTGCTTTTTATTGTTCATCTGCGTGCTACTTAACTTGGGTAAGCGTCTGACAAGGCTTTGTATACGTTGTCTGCTAGTGCTTCGTCACAAGTTAACTTGTTTAGGGCGTCAGCTAGGTGCTCGTTGTCTTCGCGGCCGTGCCATACTTTGATGTAGCTGCCGTCTTTATAACCGTGGTCTTGGCGGAAATAATTTAATACGTTTTTACCGATGTACCATTTGTATAACGCGTCAAAATCAAAATCTACGGTTGCCATTACTTGGCAAAATTCAGTGTAGGCCATTTCGTTAACCGCTGACTTACCCACTAATGCTTTGGCTAGTGGTAAGAACTCACCCGCTTGTTGTGAGGCGTTGAAATGCTCAGTCCATACGTCGGCGCTTGCTTCGATGGCTTGTTCAATTGACAATTGTGGATGGCGTTTAAGTTCTGCGCTCATTAAGAAATGCCAAATATCAACTAGCTCTAACTGAACTTGTTCGATATCAGGTGTTTGATGTTTCCACCATTTCCAACCGTGATGATCGATCATTTCTGCGCCTTCGACGACTATTGCACAATGCCAATCTTGAGATGGATCGCTTATCCAGTTTGCATTAATGGCAGCGTTCAGTTTGTTTTGCATTGAGAACATTTGGCGTAATTGCGCGTTCATAGGGTTTCCTAAGTAATTAACTGATTATTTTTTTGCATCATAACATGAGTTAAGCAACCCATGCATATGATCAATGCCCTTTCGGCGGGTATATTCGATGTTTCGCTCTGGGATCATTTCTGGTCTTAAGAAGCTGGCTAATGCCTTTGAAATATCGTCTTCTCGAATAAGGTGCAGCATAGGATAAGGGGAACGATTGGTATAGTTTGCGGCGTCTTCACCAGCTTGACTATCAAAGACATAATCGGGATGAAAACTGGCTAGTTGATAAATGCCTTCGTAACCTTCACTTTCAAGCTTTTGCTCTGAAAACTCGACGAGATCAAGGTATTCATCAAAATCCATATTGGGATCGCTAAAGATAATTAGCGTGGTCGCTATCGCTGGGGTTTGATCTAACTTAACGCATTGTTGCCACAAAGTTTCGAGGTAAGTATTAAAGCTCGATTTGTTTACAACCTGATAGTGAATTCGTTGCGACTGCACTTCTGCTTTTGCAAATGGACATATATTAAGACGTACGATAACGTCATCGACCCACTTTTTCGTTTGGCTAATTAACACATCGGGCTGATCTTGATTAATCAGCCGGGGATTATCTTGAGACATGTATTAAGACGCGTCTTCAATCGGTGTTACGTTGCTATCTTGAGGTTCGTCATCAAACTCAGGCGCTTTACCTTTTAATGCACGTTCAACATTTTTCGCATTGAGCGCTAAGTAGATAGTCAATGATTCTAAATCGTCTTCTTTAAGTTTAGGCAAAACGTTGTCATGACGTAATAATTGCTGAAGTAAATCGGCATTATCGAGAGCTCTATCATAAGCATCAGCGGCTTTTTTGTCTGAAGTACGCAATTTCTCAACCCCTTTTTTGTCTTTAACGATATATTCTATTTCAATCATTGATCTATCCTCTGTATTTGAATCTCAATAGTACTGTATAATTAGACAGTACTGCAACCTATTTTATAAACAAATCATGAAAGTTGTTTGACGTCACTTGTGCAAGTTCCTCAATTGACACTTGTTTTAGGTTGGCAATAAACTCGGCAACATCTTTTACAAATGCAGGTTGGTTTTCTTTACCGCGATGCGGTACGGGCGCTAAGTATGGCGAATCCGTTTCGATAAGCAGGCGATCAAGTGGCAGTGCTTTAACCACATCTCTTAATTCGCTGGCGTTTCTAAAGGTTACAATGCCCGATATTGAGATATAAAAGCCCATATCAATAGCCTGTTTGGCCATTTCTAATGTCTCAGTAAAGCAATGTAATACACCGCCTACTTTTTCGGCGTGTCCATTTTTTAATATATCAATGGTTTCTACGCGCGCATCTCGGGTATGAATGATTAGCGGCTTGTTGACTCGGGTTGCTACTTCTACGTGATCAATAAAACTTTGCGTTTGTACTTTAATCGTTTCTGGGGCGTAAAAAGCATCTAATCCAGTTTCACCAACGGCAACAACTTTGTCGTTGCGGCAAAAGGCTTCTAAAATTGCAGGATCAACCAATGAGTCTTGGTTCAACGGATGCTGGCCACAGCTTGCGTGAATAAATGAATAAGGCGCAATGGTTTCTAACATCGCAGGATAAGACTCTAAATCAACGCTTACGCACAACATTTCGTTAACGCCTTGCTGCTTGGCATTTTGAATAACGTTATTTAAATCATTATTGTATAGGTCTAGGTTTAGCCTATCGAGGTGACAATGTGAATCTATAAACATGGCTCTTCTTACATAGTTGAGGTGACTTCGGTACCGTTAAGCTTTAGACCTAGTAGGTTTTCAATTTCGGTGCGTAGTTTAATTTGTTCTTCGCCCAATGCGACAGCAAAACCAATAGGTCGCCCGCCCTGCGCGCCATTTGGATTGACCCAAACCACTGGCCCTTCAAATTCCGTGGCTTCTAGATCATCAGGCAACATAACACTGGCTTTGATGGCTTGACCGAGTTCGACGGGATCTTCACAAAGAAAAAAGACGGCGCCACTTGTTACAAATGGTAAGTAGTTTCCATAAAGCTGTTGGGTATTTTTAAACTCAATACTGACTTCAATCATGCACGCATTCCTTTATTATCCGTCATATCTTGACTCATTTGACTCAGGCAACGTTGAATCTGCATGGTCATATTTAATCCATTATTATTTGATAATAGGCGTTTTAAGGTCGTTAAGCGACTAGAAAAATCAAGTAACTGTGCCGAAGGTATATTTTTAGCGCTTGAAATCAACGATTTGTTGATAAATTCGTTAGATGCACGCTGATTATTAACCACTTCATCGTTATCTACAACATTGGAATTCACGAACTGACTTTTGAGTGCTTGTTGATTAAATCGCTGTATTATCGATAATGTTTCGTCGATGCTTATCTGCATATCACTGTTCATAATGAGTTTATCGATGTGTTCTACAATCGCTAATGTTGCGCTAAATCCTTGATTAATATTGCGCGTGCCCCAAGACAAGTACAATTGATTAAGCAGGCTTATAAGTTGTTGTAACTCTAGATATAAACCACTTTCAATGCCTTGCAGGGCGCGTAATGGCGTTGCGCCAAGCAAATCTAACTGGTGTTCACTAATGGCAGTGCCTGATTTTCGCTCCAGCCATTGCAGAATTTTAGATGCTTGGGGCAATTTAATCTGTAATTTAAAACAGCGGCTCATAATGGTCGCTGGCACATGCTGATTTGACGCTGTGCTCAATAAAAAATATACGTGCTTTGGCGGCTCTTCTAATATTTTTAACAATGCATTGGCCGCAGATTCCGTTAAGCCATTCAACGGTTCTATCACCACGACGCGGCGTTGATTGACCAAGCCTGTCGATAGAATGCTTTTGCTTAATTGACGTATCTGATCGATGCTAACCTGTGCTTTACCGTCGAGTTGTGACACATGATAATAATCGGCGTGACTTTGGCTTTGATGCAGTTGGCAATCTTGGCACTGGCCACAAGCTTTGTGTTCTAGAGGTTGTTGGCATTGGATGAGTTGCGTTAATCGCTCAATAAGTTGATGTTTGCCCAGCCCACTAGCACCGCAAATTAAAACAGCATGGTGCAATCGGTTATTTGAAAAATCATTAGCGAGGGCTAAATATTCTTTCATAAGCCATGGGTACAAAGAACGTGTTTGAGCGGGAGCAGTCATAACCTTCCTATGATTTTGTATCGATTGTGATCATAAACTTATCAAGCGCTGCTGTAATATCATTAGCGACCTGTTCAATAGATTGCGATGCATCTATTTGTATCACAGTTTCGTCATTCGCCGCGGCGTTTAGGTAAACAGTGCGCGCTCTTTCAAAAAAATCTATTTTGTTTTGCTCTATACGATCTAACGCGCCCCGCGCTCTTGCACGGTTTAACCCAAGGTTTGGATCGATGTCTAAATAGATAGTTAAATCAGGTTTAAAATCACCAAGTACCGCCTCTTTAATTGGCCCGATGATATGACTGAGCTGTCTGCCGCCGCCTTGATAAGCTTGTGAGCTTAAATCATGTCTGTCGCCAACTACCCATTGCCCAGCACTGAGTGCGGGTTTGATAACGCGTTCAACCAACTGACTGCGCGCGGCATACATCAGGAGTAATTCACTTTGTATTGTTAGCTCTTCATCGTCATGTGGCTCTTTAACTAAGCTTCTCATGGCTTCGGCTAATGGCGTGCCGCCCGGCTCACGAGTTGATACGATATTAGCGATGCCATGCTGGCTTAATACCGCTTTTATATGATTGATTGCTGTTGATTTCCCAGCCCCTTCGAGGCCTTCAATGACAATAAATTTGGACATTATATTCTCTATTATTATTGTTTTATTTATGTTTAATGCGTTGTAAGTAACGTTGTAATGCGCGGTTATGATCTTTTAAATTGGTCGAAAAGACATGCCCACCATCACCTGATGCTACAAAATATATATAAGGTGTGTCAGCCGGATGCAGCGCAGCGGCTATGGCGCCTTCACTGGGCATAGCAATCGGCGTTGGTGGCAACCCTTTGATATGATATGTATTGTAAACATTTTTATGACGTAAATGCTTGTAAGTTATATCACCATTATAATCATCAGCCGCCCCATAAATCACTGTAGGATCTGTTTGCAGCCGCATTTTTCTGTTCAATCTGTTGGTAAAAGCCGAAGCAATAGTCTCACGCTCACTAGCAATGCCTGTTTCTTTTTCAATAATTGACGCCATCACTAGCGCTTCATGTTTATTTTTTAGCGGCACATCAACTTGCCTATTTTGCCACAATATATCTAATTTGGTTGTTAACGTTTTATTGGCTCTTTGCAACAAGTCGACAGCTTTAGTGTTGGCATTAAAGTGGTAGGTGTCAGGGAAAAACTGACCTTCTACCCGCGCGTATCGATATATTTGTTCATCAACAACACTGGCCGAAAAGCTAGCAACGTAGTTATTGATGCGCTGCTCACTGTAATTAATACGCGGATGTTGGCTTAATATGTTGAGCCATTCTTCAAACGTGCTGCCTTCTATAAAGGTGATGGCAAACTGTTTTTCAACGCCACTGGTTAACACGGTAAATAACTGGGTTGGCGTTGCTTTGGCCGGGACATGATAATGCCCTACTTTTAACTCACCCAAACGCGGTGATAGCGCAAACATTAATTTGAACGGCCATGTTTGCTCTATTATCGCGTTTTTTTGAAGTTGTTTGATGACGCCGCGTGTATTGTCACCCGGTTTGATAACAATATCTTGGGCTGCAAATGCACTAAGTGGACTGTTTGACCAATGAACAACCCACGACTTCAAGCCATATAATGAAGCTATAGCGATTGAGGCCGTCAGTATTATGCCCAGCGATAGATATTTAACCCAGCGGCGCAGTGCTGAAGTTTTTGGCACTTCATCTGTCATATACAACCCTTGTCTGTTAACACTTTTATGAGATCTTTGGCAGTTTCACCCAGCGTAAACGCTTTAGATTCAATCATATTAATAGGTGTGATCCCCATTAAACAATTGGTCATAAATACTTCGTCGGCGTCCATGACTGAACTGAGTTTAAATCGGTCTTGGCTTACGCTAACACCTTTAGCCGTCAAGTGATCGATAACCTGTTGTCTCATGAGTCCATTGACACCTGAAAAGTCTAAACTCGGTGTAAAGACTTTATCGCCGGTTCGCCAAAATAGGTTCGCCATGCTGGTTTCAATAACACAAGCCTGACAGTCTAAAACGATGGCATCGAGCCATTGGTTTTGATCAATTTGCTGTTTAACGAGCACTTGTTCCAAACGATTTAGATGCTTGATGCCAGCGGTTAATGGATTAATGCCCAGTGCAATAGTGCTAATGCCGACAGCAATACCTTGTTGTTGCCATTCCTGATAGATAGCGGGCAAAGAGCCGGTGCTGATAACAATGGTTGGTGACTCACAGCCAACGCTAGAATAGCCACGCTGACCGATACCACGGGTAATAATGACTTTTAGTACGCCATCATCTAACTGGCGCGCTTTGTTGGTTAAATCATCTAATAATAATTTAAAGTCAATTTGCGTAATAGCCAGCGTTGTAATGCCGTGTTGCAAACGCACTAAATGCTGGGTTAATAAAAGACACTGACCACGCTTAACTTTTATGGTGGTAAAGATACCATCACCATAGCTAAAACCGCGATCTAACACCGAAACTGTGTCGGTTTTGTGGCCATTAACCCAGACGTCAGACATTATTTGTCTCGCCCTATGCGACTTGCATCAGCGCCACTTTGATCTTTATATTTTGCGTCGACGCGTTTGTTATACGGAAATTGTGCGGGACTCGATAAGGTTTCAAAATTAAGCGCGCCAATTGGCATGCCTGCACGTAATGCCAATGGCAATTTACCTGCATTAATGAATTCTAAAACGATGTTTCCAGACCAACCGGGATCGATACGATGCGCCGTTACATGCACCATAAGTCCAAGACGTGCCAATGATGAGCGTCCGTCTAACCAACCGACAATATCATCAGGCAATGTGACTGATTCTAAAGTCATGGCTAATGCCAGTTCACCTGGGTGCAATATAAAAGGTTGATCGCCTTCTAATACGATTTCGTCACTCATCACGCTGTTTAAGGCTTTTTGAACTTCGTCTTTAGGTCCGCTGATATCAATGAATGGCGCATTGTGCCCTTCAAATACGCGAAATTTATTGCCTAATCGAACATCAACGGTCACACCGGTAATACTTGCTGGATCAGGACTAGGCGAAATGACGATTTTCTCGTCGCTTAAATACTGCTTTATTTCAACATCGCTCAAACGCATTTTATATAGTTCCTGTTATCGATTTAACAATCGATTGATATCAGATTTCAACATTTCGATGGCGATACGGTTTTTGCCGCCGCGCGGTACGATAATATCGGCATATTGTTTTGACGGTTCGATGAACTGTAAAAACATTGGACGAACGGTGTTTTTATATTGTTGTAGAACTGATTCCATGGTGCGGCCACGTTCTTGAACGTCACGTGTTAAGCGGCGCATTAAACAAATATCGAGCGGTGCATCCATATAGATAGACGCATGGAAGAATTTGCGCAGCTCAGGATTAGTTAGCAGCAAAATACCTTCTAACACTATTACGCGTTTGTTACCCATGTTCAGTGTTTCTGGCAACCGTGTATGAGTGGTATAGCAATATTGTGGCAGCTCTACACTTTCCCCATTTTGTAGCTTCTCAAGATGTGTCATGAGCAAGCTATGTTCTAACGACGATGGGTGGTCATAGTTGGTTTTTACACGTTCTTCCATGCTTAGGTGCGCTTGGTCGCGATAATAGTAATCTTCGTTGATCACGCCAATTTGGTTGCTACCTACTTCATCGATCAGTTCTTTAACAATGGTTTGTGCTAATAAACTCTTACCAGAGGCTGACGCGCCAACAATGGCGATAAAAATACAGTCTTTCATACTATTCTCCGATAATAAGTGATGGAATACTTAAGTTAGTTTTATTTAAATTGATAGCACATTGCTGCGCTATTGCTAAGTAAGCCAAACTCGATGGTGAGTCAGGCTTGCTTATTAATGTGGGTTTACCGAGTTCAATATCACGGCCGATGTCGGCATTTAGGGGTAACTTACCTAACAACGGCACCTTGTTTTCAGTGGCGAGTTCGTCGCCGCCGCATTCACCAAATAAATGGCTGTGATGACCACACTTTTCACATTCGTGAAAACTCATGTTCTCGAGCACACCAATCACTGGCACCTTTACCTTGTTAAACATGCTAATGCCTTTTTGAGCATCTTTAAGAGCAAGGTTTTGCGGCGTTGTAACCACTATGGCGCCAGATACAGGGACATCTGATGACATGGTTAATTGAATATCACCTGTGCCCGGCGGCATATCGACAATAAGGTAATCGAGCTGGGGCCACTGCGTTTCATAAATCAATTGGTTAAGCGCTCGTGACGCCATGGGGCCGCGCCATACGGTGGCATCCTTTTCGTCCACTAAAAAACCCAAGGACATGGTGTTTAAACCATGGGCAATGATTGGCTCAAGTAATTTACCATCTTTAGACACTGGCTTTTGTTTTGTCGCGCCAAGCATTGCAGGCAATGACGGACCGTAGATGTCTGCATCGAGTAAACCAACTTTTGCCCCGCCATGGGCTAATGCTAATGCAAGGTTAGCGGAGGTTGTTGATTTGCCAACACCGCCTTTGCCTGAAGCAATTAATATGATTTGTTTAACTTGAGCCAATTTTTCACTGGTATTAATAGATTTTAGATTTAACGACAAAGACAACAATACGTTTTCAAACGCCGTAATTTCTTTAAACAGTTGCTCAAAGAAACCCGTTAATTTTTCCTGTAGATGAAGACATGGTATTTGCACTTCAATATCTAACTGCAACACACCTTTTTTAACGATGGATCGTTGCAAGCTCATTAATGACAATAATGGCGCGTTTGTTTGCTCAAACGTTGCTTTTTTCATCACGTTTTGCAGCGCTTTAAGTAGCGTTTTATCGTTATTGGAAAATAAGCCCATTAAGATTTAACCTGTCATCTAAAAATTTGCGCTATTGTACCTAAAAATCAGGAACTTTTCGATAACAAAACCCGCTAATTTATTGATGAAGTTTGCCATAGATTGAGGTATTATTGGCGCCATTTCCACGTCTAATAATACATTTGTATAAAGATTAGTCGAAACAGGTTTTATTTAACCATTCGATGCTATACAAACCTTAGACGTTATTTATTTGAAAAGGCGATTTACAACGTGACGGCAACTTCATCAGCAAAACGACAAATATTAGTGACTAGTGCACTCCCTTACGCCAATGGACCTATTCATTTGGGCCATATGCTTGAGTATATCCAAACCGATATCTGGGTGCGTTTCCAAAAACTACGCGGCCATGAATGTCACTATGTTTGTGCCGATGACGCGCACGGTACGCCAATCATGCTTAAAGCACAGCAAATGGGTATCACCCCTGAAGCGATGATTGAGCAAGTGAGCATTGATCATCAAAGTGATTTTAAAGATTTTGGTGTTAAATTCGATAACTTCCATTCAACGCACAGCGATGAAAATCGTGAACTCGCTGAAATGATTTATAACCGTCTTAATGACAAAGGTTTTATTTCGACTAAAACAATCGAACAATTATTTGATCCTGAAAAAGAAATGTTCTTGCCAGATCGTTTCGTTAAAGGCGATTGTCCAACTTGTGGCAGCGAAGATCAAAACGGTGATAACTGTGATAGTTGCGGCGCAACTTACAGCCCTGTTGAACTTAAAAACCCACGTTCTGTAGTTTCTGGCGCGACACCTGTCTTAAAAGAAAGTGAACATTACTTTTTTGAACTGCCAAAATTTGAAGCTATGTTGAAAGAATGGACTCGCAGTGGTTCGTTGCAAGAAGAAATGGCGAACAAACTGGCTGAATGGTTTGAAGACGGTTTAAGAAACTGGGACATCAGCCGTGATGCTCCTTATTTTGGTTTTAATATTCCGGGTACTACAGACAAATTTTTCTACGTTTGGTTAGACGCGCCTATCGGTTATATCGGTAGCTTCAAAAACTTATGTGATAAAAACAAAGATATCGATTTTGATGCATTTTGGAATAAAGACTCTACGGCTGAGCTTTACCACTTCATCGGTAAAGACATTATCTATTTCCACAGTCTTTTCTGGCCTGCAATGCTTGAAGGTGCTGGTCTTAGAAAGCCGACTTCGGTTTATGCCCACGGTTTCGTGACAGTAAACGGCGCGAAAATGTCTAAGTCAAAAGGCACGTTTATTAAAGCGCGTACTTACTTAGAACATTTAAACCCTGAATATTTACGTTATTACTACGGCGCTAAATTAACAAGCCGTATTGACGATCTTGATCTAAACCTTGAAGATTTCGCCCAGCGCGTTAATTCAGACATGGTTGGCAAGGTAATTAATATTGCGAGTCGTTGTGCAGGTTTCATCACTAAGAAATTTGACGGTAAATTAGCACCAACAATTTCTGAGCCTGAATTGATGGCTGAGTTCATTAGTTTGCAAGATGAAATTGCCCAATGTTACGAGCAACGTGAATTTTCAAAAGCGGTTCGTCAAATTATGGCACTTGCTGATAAAGCAAACCAATATATTGCTGACAAAGAACCGTGGCAATTAGTGAAAGACGAAACTAAGTTAGACGAAGTTCAGAACGTGTGTTCTGTGGGTATCAACTTATTTAAAGTCTTAATTACTTACTTAAAGCCGATTGTGCCAAGTCTAGCCGCGCAAGTTGAAGCCTTTTTAAATGTTGAGTTAACGTGGGATAGCATTAATCACCCACTAACAGATCATGGCATCAATAAGTTTAAAGCGATGATGCAACGTGTTGACATGAAACATGTGGAAGCGATGATTGAAGATTCGAAAGATAATCTGCAAGCCACCGTTGATGCACCAGTACTTGATCCTAATTCGCCATTGGCTAAAGATCCTATCGCACCAGAAATCAGCTTTGAAGATTTTGCGAAAATTGATTTACGCGTGGCTAAAATAGCGAAAGCTGAGCATGTTAAAGGCGCTGATAAGCTACTTCGTTTAGAGCTTGATTTAGGCGGCGAAACTCGTCAGGTATTTGCAGGCATTAAATCTGCTTATCAGCCAGAAGATATAGAAGGGAAAATGACTGTCATGGTCGCGAACTTAGCCCCGCGTAAAATGCGCTTTGGCATGTCAGAAGGCATGGTATTAGCCGCAGGTCCTGGCGGTGAAGAACTTTGGATTTTGAATCCAGACGACGGCGCGCAGCCTGGTATGAAAGTTAAGTAATCGATTGGCGTTAATTATCAATTAACGCCAAAGTAATTCACCTCATGAAGTTGTCCAGACTTTATGAGGTATCTTGTTCTATCCTCTCTGTTTATTGCACTAATTTCTCAATACTTAATTATGCGTTAGACAAATCACGCGCATAAAAAAAGGATATTGCTATCCTTTTTTACCAAATATCATTTAACTATTATTCAGGTGTACTCTCAACATGCACGCCTAGATTACCTAAGGTTGTGAGTTGCCCTACATCTGTCAGATAAACGAAAGCTGCATTCACATAACCCAAGGTGATATGGTTCGTTCCACCGGCCACTGCGGCATCTTGGGCGATCCTTAAATCGATCAGTGGTTGAATGTCTATAATTGGCGTATTGTGAATAACTAAACTATTCAGATTAGCTAAAACCTCAATCCCGCTAAGGTCAGAAACTTGTGTATTGTTTATATCTATAACATTTATATTTGGCTGATGAGTTATCACTAGTTGTAAATGGCTATTATCAAATAGGCTGCTTGAATTATGACTTAAGAATCTAAGCGATACGTTCTGCATCAACGTTTCAAACTCACTGTAAGGAACATCACCATTTAAGTATAAGTCAGTTAACCCCGCTATTTGTCCAAATATGTTGATGCCATTACTAAGCTGCACATAATTCATAGCAACCATATTTAACATTGGCAGCCCAGTGAGTGGCGTTAGATCATAGTTACTGCTTCCCCACAAATGTATCGCTCTTAACTGACTTGCGTTAGCCAAGGCACTTAAATCACTTAGGCTGTCAGTATCTGTAAGCGCAAGATCTTGTAAGCGTTGGATGTTTGCAATATTTACCAGTTGTGCATCACCAAATGTCATACTAGCCAAATTAACAGCCGTTAAACTAGGTAGTTGAGTTAATCCCTGCAAGTCAGTAATGGCAGTATTAGCCGTAAGGTTTAGATCATATATATTAGTTAATTGACCAATATCAGAAATATCACTTATGCCATAGTTAGCACAATATAGGTGAGTCAAATCCCTAACATTTACCGCGCCACTGTCTGTAATACATTGTTGTAATTGAGCATCCATAAACGACAGGCTGCTTATTGCAACAGTTGGTAGAACACTGCCTTCAACAATTATGCTAGGCGGTAGGTTATTAATTTGCTCAGGGTCAGTCAACGGTATGTTGTTAACATTAATAAACCTAAGCTCTGGGTTATTACCAGTAGGGGTAATGTCAGCAATTAAAGTGTCTGGGATATGCAATTCTTGTAAGTATTGCATGCTATCTGTATTACTCAGGTCAATAATTGGATTGTTACTCATATCCAAAATTTGTATGCTGTCAAAGACCCATAAACCACTCATGTTATGAATATTACGACCAGCACACCTGAGCTCTTTAAGTTGACCTGTAACCATCATGCCTTGGGTATGTTCACTTACACATTGTTTCAGGTTTACATCAAAGCTATCAGATAATACATCCTCTATTAGCCGCCCGTGTACTAATTCACCTTGGACATTAACGCCTAAATCACGTAACGATTGTATTTGCCCTTCTAAATCAAAACCTTCTACAACGGCCAGGTTGTCTATGTTGATGGTAGTTAATGGGATAGCTAACCCTTCCCAAGTATTACCATTAACAAACAAGGTGGCTAAATCGGTAATTTTGGTATTTTCTATGCCAATAGCACCGAGATTTGGATTTTGATTAACAAATTGTGCAAGTAAATCATTGGTTAAATAGTTGTTCCAGCCTAGTGACAGTTGCTTTAAGTTTGAATAACTTAAAATAACTTCAACTTCCTGTGGTTCCAAGTCTCCATTTAACCATAAATGTTCAAGACTCAATTGAGTAAACACATTAAAATCTGAAACCTGATCTGCGCCAATTGCCAATTCATTAAAGTGCTCTAATCCTGTCAACACACTCAAGTCATAAGGCTGATCAGTCCATAAATGCAAACTCCTTAGATTAGGCATAGTTGCGGCATCAGCAATACTGGTCACTAACGGGCTTTGCAAGGCAACATGTTCAATCGAGGTGTGACCTGCAAATGCCGCGAAGTCACTATTGGCAAAGTTAGTATCAAACGAGTCAAATGAACGCAAAGTGGAAATAAGTGCTAAAGCGCTAAAATCTGTGATCTCCTTATTGCCTTCAAGATTTATATGTTGAAGGTTGGTCAATTGATTAATATCAGAGATATCAGTCAGATTGCGATAACCACAATGCAGCTCAACAATATCTTCAACAAAACTAACTCCAAGCTCGTTGATACAGTTTTGCAACTCAGTATCAATAAACGTAATACTACTTAATTGTGTTCCTACCGTTTTGGTAGCATCATGTGGAAAATCATCAGCATTATCGCCTACGCCATCACCATCTGAATCATATTGCTCTGTCGCATCATTAGGGAATACATCACTGTTATCACCAACAGAATCGCCATCAGAATCTAACGATTCAGCGTCATTAAACGGGAATGCATCAACATCATTAGCAACACCATCATTGTCGATATCATCGTCAAGACTATCAATAATGCCATCTGCATCACTGTCTAAACCGATATCCATCGTTTCATAATATTGGATGCGAGGTTGTACATGCATGTACCACTGAGGTTCTGCTCCAAAGTTCCAGTTTTGTGAATTACGCTCTTCATATTCAATAACATAGACACGGTTACCAACTTGCGCAATAGGTACCCAAACACGTTTTCGTACCGGACTACACTTAACATCTTGCGGATTACAATCTGAATGCCAATCACCACTTTCGTTCATGTAAGCTGTCATTTGAGCGTCACCTAAGTGTCCCCAATTAAGCTGCCATGTATTCCAACCTGAACCATATTCACTAAAATCAACATTGCTTCCAAAAATATTGGTCGCTTCACCATTTGTTTGAAGACGATAACCAAAGACATAATCTGGACGGAATTTACCCTCGTCATCATAGGCCTGAGGATTGGTCAAAGAGAAACTATTTTGTGCAAATTGATTCAAAAATCCATCTAGTGTTCCATTGGCCATTGGAGCAATTACTTGATAGAAACTGCTATGGATATCATTACTGTAAATCTCAACTAACACTTCATCGATATCTTCAAAATCTTGATAACGAGTTAAGCGTACTGCACCGCCATTAGGGAATGTTAGAATCACTCTTCCTTCATCTATAACCCAAGTAAATGTATTATTACTTAAGGTATTGGTGCCAGAATTATCAGCGTTAAAGGTGGCGATATCCGAAGCTAATCTAAATTGAATGTTGTCAGTATATTCATCTAAATTAGATGGTACTGCCCAAGTCCCTTCGAGTAACTCTGCTTGTGTAAATGCATTAATCGTCATCGTTGATAAATCGGTCAAAATAAGACTGTCTGTCTCTTCAACTGTAACTACATTGGACTCTAAACCGATTAATTGTTCTTGTTCCCATTGATTAGAAAAACTATATTCGGTAACAGAGGTTAACCAAAATGTTTGAGTTGTACTTGTTGTTTCAAGTAGCTGCAAACGACTTTGTGTCATAGTTTGGAACATTTCTAATTGATAGCCACCGTGATTATTAACAAACTCATTGGCCGCTTGCTGGGTTATTATACCAATATCAGCCATGTCGTTTGCTGTTAAGTACGTGGTGCTTTGTACAGGAGAATCAATACTCATAGTGAGTACATCATCTGCTATAACATAGCCAAAATCAGTTGAGCCAGAAGCACGAGAGATGCTGCCTGTATTAGTATCAAAGAAATACTGAGTACCTGAGCTCACGCCTAATCTAACGGTTGGTTTATTACCCTCACTTTCGGGTAACGTTATGTATTGTTCCTTTAATTGTGCGCTCGTTAGTGTTTGCGTTAGTGCAAAATCAGCATTGTCTGGAGCGATATCACTATCATTGTCAACGCCGTCGCCATCACGATCACTATCACCATTATCACCGATGCCATCCTCGTCTAAATCAGCCCACTCAGTGTTATCTAATGGAAATACATCGTTATCATTTAGGTGGCCATCATTATCTTGATCAGGGTCGATAGAATTTGGAATATTGTCTTGATCAGTATCTACAAAATTGAACGCCGCAGCGATTTGGGCTTGTGCAGTTGCGCCAAACAATATAACAGTTTCTTTTGGCCCCGCTGGAATGTAATTACCACGACGAACTATGGTTCCTTCAGATTCAGTAACGCTATCCTCGAAGACAAAAATATGTCTCTCATCTGCATCCCTTTCTAAGTCAGAATGAATTTTTTCAGGAACGCTAAAGTTATAAAGAATATTACTGCCAACAGTTTTTATGACAAGTTCAACTTCTGTGAGTATTTCAAGTTTCCATTCGCCACTGACATTGGTACTCTCGATGATCAGGACTTTGAAGTTATCACCATTAACGTCACCATTGTCAGATACTAAATAGGCTTGGATATCTGAATAACCGGTATCACCAATCCAAATACCACCCACTAATGATGTTAACGGTTCACTAGAATCATGGATGATATCTGCCATAGCTTGAGCAGGTATAAATTCAGGGTCCTGTGCAATGCCAATGGCATTATCACAAACCAAGTTATCATCAAACCAATTATTCCAGCGGTCATCACACCAAAATTCGTAAAGCGCATTTGCCTGAGTAATAGTCGTGAAGTATGATTTGGCATCGGCGCTAAAATTAGCATCAGGTGCAATGACAGATGAATATTCATTACCTAAAATAGCGTTAATTGAATAACCAGCTAAATTCATTTCTTCAAAATCAAGATGTATGCTGTTGTTATCATCAGATAAAACCAAGGTTTCACCTGCGTTGACATATCCTGAAGCCGTTAAGATATCTGCAGTTTCTACAATACCCGTTTCGGTAATGAGCATATCCGAATTAATGCCACTATTTACAACCCACTGGCTTGACTCAGAATCAAATTGATAATTAACTTCGGCAATCCCTTCATTAATGTCACCTTTTTCAAAGAAAACACCTGATATTTGGCCATTGTCATCTTCTACATCACCTTCAAACCAAGTCACACCACCAACCATAGAAGTCTGTTCGCTAACTTCTTTTATGCGCGTGGCGTAGATATGTCCTGTTTCAGTACACTCATCCCTGCCTTCAAATTCTGTAAAGCTGAATGTGAATGAATCAGTAGTTGGATCATAAACGCCATCCTCTGCGACAAATGAACCATCATGAATAGTAAATGTTCCGTCAGGTTTTATGATGCCATTTAAACCAGCATCTGCATCAGTAAGATCCTCATGCCCAATCATTTCAATTGTCGAGTTGTTCATCGTCACAATAATGATATCAGCTTCGGTTGGCTCTGCTGCACATTGCCCATTAAGGCCATTGTGCGTGAATCTTTGCTCTAATAACCAGCGAGAAGTGAGATCGAAGGTATAATTATCACAAGCATCGCCCGCGCCATCATTGTCATTGTCATTCTGGTTAGCATTAGAAATCAAAGGACAATTGTCCGTAATATCAACAACACCATCATCATCAGTATCTAATGGAGAAAGCGTCCAATTTGATAATGTCAGACCAACTTCGACCGCTTTGCTATCTCCATCACCCGGTGCAGCGCCTGCCCAACCACTTTCAGCAAACTCAACAGAGTGTGTAACTAGGAAACCACTTTGTTCTTTGAAATTACAATCGCCGCCTTCAAGATATTCAGACGTAAAACCATTTGGACAAACCCAAAAATCGAGCACGTTACCAGATATACTCATACGTGGTATGTCGGTATTTAATGTCGCTCGTATTTCGTCATTATCAATGTTTGAAAGTCTTTCATTGTTATATTTAGCAGAAACAAATGAATCTATTTCAATGGTATCTTCATCGGCTAGAACCACACCATTAATAACACCGCTTAGCACCTCACCACTTAAGAAGGTGTAACTGAATTCAAATAGTTCGTTTTCACAAATATCACCTTTACCGTTACCATTAACATCTAATTGATCTTCATTAATATTAATTGGACAATTGTCAGCAACATCACCAATCTTGTCACCATCAGTGTCTTTTATTTCAGTGGCATCATTTGGAAAAGCGTCGCTATTATCCCCAACACCATCACCGTCAGTATCTTTCGTTTCTGAAGCATCACTTGGGAAGGCATCACTGTTATCGCCTTTACCATCTCCGTCACTGTCTTTGGTTTCTGTGGCGTCACTTGGGAAAGCATCAGTTTTATCGCCTTTGCCATCTCCATCGCTATCTTTTGTTTCTGTGGCATCATTTGGGAAGGCATCACTATTATCCCCTACACCATCACCATCACTGTCTTTCGTTTCTTTTGCATCATTAGGGAAAGCATCTGTGTTATCACCTTTTCCATCACCATCGCTATCTTTTGTTTCTGTGGCATCAGTTGGGAAGGCATCACTGTTATCGCCTTTGCCGTCACCATCACTATCTTTTGTTTCTGTTGCATCAGCTGGGAAGGCATCGCTGTTATCGCCTTTACCATCGCCATCACTATCTTTTGTTTCTGTTGCATCAGTTGGGAAGGCATCGCTGTTATTCCCTTTACCATCGCCATCACTGTCTATTGTTTCTGTGGCATCAGTCGGAAAGGCATCGCTGTTATCACCTTTGCCATCACCATCACTATCTTTGGTTTCTGTGGCATCAGTTGGGAAGGCATCACTGTTATCGCCTTTACCATCACTGTCGCTGTCTTTAGTTTCTCTTGCATCGGTTGGAAATGCATCGCTGTTATCGCCTTTGCCATCACCATCACTATCTTTGGTTTCTGTGGCATCAGTTGGGAAGGCATCACTGTTATCGCCCTTACCATCGCCATCAGAGTCTGAAGTTTCTAATGCATCAAAATCAAATGCATCATCGGCATTTATAACTCCATCATTATCAGTATCGGTATCAATCGCATCTGGTATTAAATCATTATCAAAATCAAGTGGTTTACTTGAATCATCAAGCGGATCAGTGTTAACGGCAAGTTCATCAATATCAGAGAATTTGTCATTATCATCATCTAAATCTTGGTTGTTACCTATAGAATCACTATCGGTATCTAACCATTCATTGGCATCTAACGGGAAGGCATCTTCAGTATCTAGAACACCGTCGTTATCATCATCAGTGTCTGGTGTTAAACCACCTAGATTAGCTAAGCCATCATTATCAGTATCAACAAATGTTATGCCCGGCACTGCTGCATTATTGTCATCAGAGTCTTGTTCTGTTGGCCAGCCGTCATTATCAGCATCTACAGCATTGGATTTTGTCGCATCGGTCGGGAAATCATCTGCATCATCTAATACACCATCATTGTCATCATCATTATCACAGGCATCGCCAAATCCATCAGCATCACTGTTAATTTGGAATGTATTTTTGATTAATGGACAATTGTCTGAATTATTACCTATTGAATCTTTGTCAGAATCAAAACGTTCTTTATTATCAAGAGGCAATGCATCTATATCATCATAAACACCGTCACCGTCGGTGTCGCTCTTGAGAGGATCTGTACCGCGTAAAGTTTCAGCTTCATCTTTTAAGCTATCACCATCATCATCTTCATCACGGAAATTACCAATGCCATCACCGTCAGTATCTATTGTTTCTAAAGGATCATAAGGAAATAAATCATTAATATTTAGTACATTATCGCCATCTATATCAGTATCAGTATTGTCACCAGTACCATCTTCGTCTAAATCACTAGTTTCAGTCGCATCAAGTGGAAATGTATCGTCGATGTCCTTAACACCATCATTATCGTCATCTTCGTCTGGCGCTAAACCACCTACATCCGCTTGCCCGTCGGCGTCAGTATCGACAAAGGTAATGCCTGGTACGCTAACATTACTATCGTCTGAGTCTTGCCCAACCGGCCAACCGTCATTGTCTTCATCAATTGCATTTGATCGTGTGCTATCTAATGGGAAATCATCGTCCGCATCTAAAACCGTATCATTATCGTCATCGGTGTCTGCATTATTACCCGTGCCATCTAAATCGGTATCTGTTGTTTCATTGTTATTAAATGGGAAAGCATCATTTTCATCTAGAACACCATCATTATCATCATCGTTATCTGAACGTTCACTATTGATGTCTGTTGTTCTTACACCATCTACAACTTTGTAGGCGACATCTGGCATACCATCATTGTCAAAATCACTGTCTGCTGCTGGATCTTCAGGGTAAGCATCTAATGAATTTAAGACACCATCACCATCAATATCAGGAGATAGTTCTGCCGGTGCTAAAGTGATTACTTCTTCACTCGCAACATACGCGGTTGTATCAGTATCATCATTTCCCGTTTGCGTCGTTTCAGCAATTATTAACGCTTTAACATCGGCAACTGTTCGGCCTTCAGGATCATTTGGAATGGGTAAAGTTGAGGGATCTTGTGCCAATATTTCTAACGCATTTTGCGGATAGCTTTCAGTCACAACACCATCAGAAGCGCCATCAATGACACCATCAGAGAGATCAGCCGCTAAATCATCAATAATACTGTCTGTGCTAATATCATTATCACCACTGAGTTGTTTAATTTCATAAACTACGGCGGTCAGTGCCTCAACAGCACTTCGATAAGCTGCTGTCGATGCTTGTGCATCTACTGATGAAGTATCTGCATTGATCAACGGTGGTGTATTGAATAAATCAATATCATCTTCAAGACCGAAACCAAGTGTGGATTTCACTTGTTCTTGTGCGGGTGCAAGCGCAGCCAAAATTTCGGAGTTTGTGGTCGTGCCATCTGCATTACCGGTATAAGGTAATACATTTGAATCAGCATTTTTAAATATCAACGACACCGTCATATCGGTTAGAGGTGTCGCATAAATTTGCTTGCCTCCAGATATCATGTCATCTGTGAGTATTGTTTTCATCACTTCAATGACAGGATACTGTCCTGTAGTGATATCAATAGTACCGTCAGTCGAGCTTATTTCTAGAATATAGGGTGGTGATAAAGGAAAAGGTAACGAGAGGTTTTCAATTTGCGAGGCGCCATCAGTATTACCCGTACCGACAACTGCCCCAACAAAGTTATCTTGGCTAGGATCAATTGAATAAATATTAACTTGAGCAAAAGCTAAAGGTCCTTTCACTGCACTACCAGTTATTTTAATATCTGCAGGACCGGGATCTGGTTCAGGTTTGGGATCAGGTTTAACTATCTCAGGATTTCTTTCAACTTTTTCAGGGGACCCACAGCCATAAACGGCAAGTAAAGATAAGGTCAAAAATGAAATTTTAATAATTTTAGATAAAAACAGCTGCAAATTTTGCATGATACAGTCCCTTGTTATGCTTTTGTTGTTGGTTTTTTGATCACATATTTGGATTGTATACTAAACAAATTCGTTTAATAAATCAGCATTAATTTAACATTTTTTATACATTTACACATTCAACCAATAACCAGAGATTGCAATTGAACAAACAATTATTTAAGTCCATGATTAATATACTTTATATCTTTACATTACTTTCACATAGTTAGATTCGTTATGCCCTAAAGAAATAACGACTAGTCATATGAAGTACTGCGATGATTAAGTGACAACAAACTTTAGATATCTATACCCAAAATAACATTATTATCCATTCAATATTGCCCTATTCATCCGTCTACATATATTTACTTACATTTCAATAAAACGCTATTTATCAGATGAATAGCGATAAATATTTCCATTTTTAGTCCTATTCTATTGCTACATATACTTATCTGATTGACTGTTATTAATTAGTCGGTATTATGCGCGCATAAATACCACTTTAGTACTAACAAATATTTCTTTGTAGTACTAAGGGTTACTTTTGGCTCTCTCCCGTAAAAGGAATTTAACTTGAAATTGAAACAACAGATTATGCTGGCTTTTCTGGCCATTAGTTTATTACCACTAACTATTTTAGGTATCTGGTCGGTATATTCATCATCAGCATCTCTCGAACAAGCAGCCTATCAAAAACTAGAAGCAGTCAGAGAAATAAAGAAGCAGCAAATTCAGCAATATTTCACTGCTCGTAACAAAGAACTCTCCATGTTAGTCACTTCTATACTACAAATGAACTCAACTAAAGATGTTCTGGACTCTTCTCATGCAAATGATCAATATTTTAGTAAGTTTATGAAAAACTATGACTATTATGATCTGTTTCTAATTTCACCAGATGGGCAAGTGTTCTATACGGTTGCTAAAGAATCAGATTATCAAACAAATTTAGTTTCGGGTCTTTATCAAAATAGTGGTTTAGCTAAAATATTCCTTAAAACACGCAGTAGTCTTTCCACCGAAATACAAGATTTTAGTGCATATTCTCCCAGTCAGGGCCAGCCAGCTGGCTTTATTTCAGCCCCAATAATGCAGGCAGGAGAACTTATTGGTGTTGTAGCATTGCAACTATCAATCGACAGCCTAGACGCCGTTATGCAAGAGCGTCATGGTATGGGTTCCACTGGCGAGAGCTATTTAGTCGGCGCTGATTTTAAAATGCGCTCAAGTTCATTTCTAGATCCCGTAGGACATTCTGTTATTGCCAGTTTTGCAGGCACAGTGGCCAAAAATGGGGTTGATACTGTAGGTGTGCGGAATGCGTTGCGCGGTGAAGTTCAAACAAAACTCATTAAAGACTATAACGGTAATAATGTGCTATCAGCCTATACACCTGTCGGAATTAAAGGGCTAAATTGGGTATTACTCAGTGAAATAGATGAAGCAGAAGCACTAGCATCTGTCTATGACCTCAAAATGATGATGTATATTATTCTAATTGTAACTTCCATTATTGTCGTTGTAATAGCGATTGTAGCCAGTAACAAAATCACCACCCCAATCGGTGGAGAGCCTAAGGCTATTGCCGCTATTGCCCAAACTATATCATCAGGCGATCTTACGGTTGAGTTTGATGACAATGCTCAAAATACGGGCATAAGCTGGTCCATGAAGTTAATGGCTGAGAACTTAAATAAACTTATTAGTAATATCGGCGGGGTTACCGTAGAGCTTGCTAGTGCGGCGGGACAGAGTAGTGTTATTGCGCAACAATCTAATGTCAGTTTACAGGAACAACAACTTAATATTGAAAGTGTCTCAAGTGCGATGCACGAGATGTCGATGACTATTAGTGAAGTATCTGACAATGCGGTTGAGGTAGCTAAAGCAACCAATGATATTCAGAATGCGTCTTTGCAAGCAAAATCGTATGTTCATAAAACTATCAGCTCGGTCGAGACATTGGCTGGTGAAATATCTAATGCAACACAAAATATTCAAATCGTGAATGATAAATCACAAGAGATTGGTAAAATTCTTGAAGTAATTAGAGGCATTGCAGACCAAACAAACTTGCTCGCTCTAAACGCTGCCATAGAAGCCGCTCGTGCCGGCGAGCAAGGCCGTGGTTTCGCTGTAGTTGCTGATGAAGTTCGTGAATTAGCGCATAAAACCCAATTATCAACCACAGATATTGAA
>Ga0209292_1000758_pt1 | contig 41298 bp, 39 predicted proteins | sample GOMGulsemesocosm_2_FD_184634 | JGI IMG/M metagenome (GOLD analysis project Ga0209292, IMG submission 184634) | Methane-oxidizing microbial communities from mesocosms in the Gulf of Mexico - GOM9C Gulf of Mexico (SPAdes) (version 2) | ecosystem: Environmental > Aquatic > Marine > Cold seeps...
GAAGCGTTAGCTGCTTTTCAAGAGTTAGCGTTAAGTGAAGGCATTATACCTGCGCTTGAGTCTTCTCACGCATTAGCACAAGCTCTTAAAATGGCAGAAACTGCAACAGAAGAAACAATATATTTAGTGAATTTATCCGGTCGTGGCGATAAAGATCTCGCCCACGTTCATGCCATTTTAAATCCAAACGAGCAAGATCATGACACTAGCGTTAAACACAGAGGGGAAGCGTAATGGAGAAAACGACTAACACTCAAGCAACACCACAAGCGGGTTACCGTTATCAACAAGCCTTTGCTGATTTAGCCGAAAAGAACGAAAAGGCATTTATTCCTTTTGTTACCATTGGCGATCCTAATGCTGAACAGTCATTTAAGGTTATCAAAGCATTAATTGATGCTGGCGCTGATGCGTTAGAGCTAGGCATTCCGTTTTCAGATCCAAGCGCTGACGGTATTACCATTCAAAGGGCGGCTCTGCGTGCACTAAACTCAGGTATCAATACTGACATTTGTATCGATATACTAGCCAAAGTACGTGAATACGCACCTAACATTCCTATTGGTTTATTGTTATATGGCAACTTAGTTTTTGCCCGTGGTATTGATAATTTTTATCGAGACATGGCGCAAGTTGGTGTTGATTCGGTATTAATTGCCGACTTACCCATTCGTGAAAGCTTCCCCTTTAGAGAAGCGGCATTAAAGCATGGTGTAGCGCCTATCTTTATTGCGCCACCAAACGCGAGTGAAGAGAATTTACGTGAAGTATCATCATATAGCCGCGGTTATACTTATGTATTAAGCCGTGCGGGTGTTACTGGTGTGGATGTAGTTGAAGAAAACACTTCAGCAACGTCTCCCGCAGAAGGTTTAATCAGTAAGTTAACTCAGTATCATGCTGCACCATCTGTTTTAGGGTTTGGTATTTCAGCACCGCAACAGGTGACTGAAGCCTTAGCTGCTGGAGCAAGTGGCGCAATAAGTGGCTCTGCGGTAGTAAAGATTATCGAAACTAATTTAGTTGATAATAAACAAATGTTAGTTGAATTAACGAGTTTTATTCGCACAATGAAAGCGGCAACTAAGTAAAATTGATGAACTGACAGCACATAAAGTACTGTCAGTTTAATTTTCTATCGTTGTAATAAATCTGTCACACGAAAACATTAAAGTATGCTCGTAATAAAAAACGAGATGATTTAATGAAAGAAACTATTCTACCTATAATAAAAAATAAACTTATTTCTACCGTATTTCAACCTATCTACAATATTCAACAAAAAGAAATCATTGGCTATGAAGCACTAACCCGTGGCCCAAAAAATAGTCACCTATACTCTCCTGAAGCTTTATTTCAAGCGGCAAAACAATGCGGTTTATTATCTGAGTTAGAATTACTGTGTCGTGAAAAAGCGATCACTCGCTTTGTTGAATTAAAACTATCAGGCAAGCTATTTCTTAACATTTGCCTTAACGTAATGCTGAATAAAGATCACCCTTATGGTGAAACGATTAAACTAGTTGAAAAATCTGGCTTATCCGCACAGCAAGTGGTTATTGAAATTAGTGAAAAATCACCTTTTCCTGATAGCGATATTTTATTAAAAGCACTCAATAAGTATCGCCAATTTGGTTTTGATATTGCTATTGATGATGTAGGTGCTGGGTATTCAGGCTTGAAACAATGGAGTTACTTACGCCCAAACATTGTTAAAATTGATCGCTATTTTATTGACCAATGTGATCAAGATATAATGAAACAAAAGTTTCTCAAGATATTGTTTGAGTTAGGTACGATTTCAAATGCTGATATTATTGCTGAAGGTATTGAAACGAAAGGCGAGTTTGAGTTACTGCGCTCTTTAGGTATGGTCTATGCTCAAGGTTATTATTTAGCTCGTCCCAGTGAACTTCCTCAAAGAGATTACCCACAGCTTACTAGTAACTTTACCGATTCAAAAAATCATACCGACAGCGATGCAGCTTAAAGCGTTAACATTTTAAAAGTCAGTAAAATTACCACCATCGATATAGCAACAAAGAGCAGTGACAACAAGTAATACAAACCTCGATGAAGTCTATTTTTTATTCTCGCTAAAATGGAACTTTTACTTTGCACAGCGATGGGAACTCGAGAAAAAACCTGTATCATTAAATTAACTAATGCCAACCAAGCTAAAGCAAGTAAGCATAGCATTATTTTATTCGACTCAATTGGGCTAGGCACAGCAGAAAAAGCCAACTGATAAATTATGCTAGCAACAAGCAATATTGCTAGTACGTAAGTCAACTTATGAAAGGGCTTTAATGCTAAGGATATTTTAACTAAATATGTCATCAATTAGTTAATTATACAGCCGTTATTCATTAAGCCAAGCAAGTGCTTGTTGATATTCTTCAAAGTATTCCACTTCACCTGAAATAAACCAAGATCCTATATTAGCAATAATTTCTTGCCAATGTTTATTACCGTAAATAGCAACTTTTTCAAATTCACTACCATGATGTAGGCCTAGTTTAAAATCATCCCAAGCTGCGCGAAGCTCCCATCCTTGCATTTCAGTCACATCAAAGATTGCTTTAATTTTAGGAGAGGCTACTTCTTTCATAGCCGCATCAATCATCGGTGTGATCACTTGGTAATCTTGATGAGTTAACTTACCAATAGCCTTTAAAGATAAAAAGAAATTTTCATCTACACGCTCAATACCAATTGATAGCCCGTGTCTAATGCTAGTCATGTTCAGCCTAAATTTTAAAAGGATAATATTTAATATAAATTCAATATTATCCTTTCGTCAAGTAAGCAAACGAGGTAAAACCTATTTATTTGTTATTTGACTGTACTCGCCACCATTACCTGTTTGACTTAATTCACCGTCAACAAATTCTAAATAAGTGCACTCATCTTTAGTCGTTAAACCATCTTTGTGCATCCGTTGTGTACGATAAAATAAAACTCGTATGGTTTGCTCATTGTGAGTATACGTTTGAGAAAAATCAGCAACACCTAACTTTTCTTGCATGTCAACAAAACTAGAGCCTAGCTGAACTTTTGCAATTTTCTTACGATTTTCATACGTTCTATCTTCACTATCACTCATCAGTGAATGTTGAACATCACCGTCTTTTACCGAAATAACACAGCCAGATAAAGTTGACGCTAATGGTAGGGCTATCAGTAAAACAAGTAATGATTTTTTCATTTTAAAACTCCAGTTTTTAAATAAGATTAGAATACAAACCTTACAAAGCAAAAAGTAAACCAGAACAAAAACAAATACTAACCTATTGATTTTAAACTGAATTGTATAATAATTTGTTTTTTATAGCTGACATCAATAGTAAAATTCGCTAAAATATAGCAAATCTAACAATATGATTAATCAAAATGACAATAAATGATGAAATAATAATCTTAGCTAACCAATTAGCTAACGCGGGTCATAAACCTACCGTTGCCCTGATTAAAGCTAAACTAAATAAAAAGGTAGCTTTACCTATCATCATATCAACCTTAAAAACTTGGCAGCATGAGCCAAGCTTAATTTCATTACCAGAAGAAAAATGCGATATCACCGAAGAAACTAACACAACAGAAGATACTGACAATTTCAGACAGAAACTCAATGATGACTTGGCGCAAATGAAACAAGAAATTATTGAATTAAAGCAAATAATTAAGCAATTAATTGAACAAAATAAGGGCTAATTAACACTATTTTGTAATTGGCGTTAATTGGCTGATAAATTCAGCCAAAGAGTCATTTAGTTGTTTGTGAGGTTTACAACCTACTCGCTCAACCCAAACTGCGCCACTTTCATTATCTAAAGAAATAATAGTATCTTCTTCATCAGTAACCGCAAAGAAAATAGTCTCTCTTTGTTTTAACCTTCGTTTCATTAAAATATGGCCAATGAGGTTTTCTTGTAAACGTTGAAAGTCATCTTTATTCCAAGCAAAGAGTAATGACAACCCTCCTTCACCACACTGTGCTTCAAGGCTTTCACTATAAAGTAAGGTAAAATATTTTTTAATATCATCATGCAAAGTTAACTCTAGCGCTGATTCAACATTTTCAAAACTTAACTCCTCACTTTTCTCTATGGCAATAGGTTGCCAATAAACTTCACCTTGAGGTGCCGGTTTTTGCTTGGTGGTATGTTGTTCACAAGGAGAAAGCCATTCTTCATCATGTTCGATTGTTGGTAAACATCCATGAGTTTGTTGATAAGCAGTAATATATTGCTCAGAAAATTGTTGCAGTATTTGTATTAAATGTTCATTTGATTGATTTGATGATGTCATCGATACTAAGATCCTTTAAAATAGCCATGATATTATTATAATTAGCACGGCAAACGATATAAATTTTATGGCAACTTACCAAAATTCAAAAGAATTAACCAATTTAACACTTGGTAAAAGCACTGAGTATTGCAGTGAATATAACTCAAACTTATTGCAAGCGGTACCTAGAAGCTTAAACAGAGATGACTTATCCTTGCAAAGCAGTGACTTACCTTTTGTCGGTGAGGATGTTTGGTATGGTTACGAGTTGTCATGGTTAAACAATAAAGGTAAGCCTGTTGTTGCTGTAGCCGAGTTTCGTTTTGCTTGTACAAGCTCAAATTTAGTTGAGTCTAAATCATTTAAATTATATTTAAATAGCTTTAATCAAAGTAAATTTTCTAGTATCAAAGAAGTTGAACAAATTCTCACTAAAGATTTATCAGCTACCGCTCAAACTCAAGCTGAAGTTAAATTATTTCCGGTTGAACAGTGCCCAGCACTGGCTATAACAACCACTGAGCAAGATAGAATATGTATTGATGAAGAAGACGTTACCATAGAAGCTTATCAATATCAGGCAGAGCTGCTAAGTAAATCGCAAACTAGTTCATCAATTGACAACGCGAAAGAAAAGCTTGTTAGTCACTTATTAAAATCGAATTGCTTAATCACCAACCAACCTGATTGGGCTAGCATTTATATTGATTATAAAGGAAGAACAATCGATCACGCTATTTTACTAAAATATTTAATATCATTTCGCCAGCACAATGAATTCCATGAGCAATGTGTTGAACGTATATTTTGCGATCTACTACAGTATTGTCAATTAGAAGAACTTACCGTATTTGCTCGTTATACCCGACGAGGCGGTTTAGATATTAACCCATTTAGAAGCACGCATTTAACGCGTGCTCCCCTAATGAGAACGCTTAGGCAATAAGATCGAGTTTCGAAGGACATGATAAGCGCTTATAACAATACTAGTAAGTTAGTGATCAAGTATTTAGTCCATTTATAATGATCACATCTTATATGTATTGATATTATTCTTGGCTAGCAGAAAGTGCTTGCTCAAGATCGGCTAGAATGTCGTCGATGTGCTCAATACCAATTGATAATCGCACCATTTCTTTACTGACACCTGCTTTGGCTAATTCTTGCTCATCAAGTTGTCTATGAGTAGTAGAAGCAGGGTGACAAGCTAATGACTTAGCGTCACCAATATTCACCAAACGCACTACAAGTTTAAGTGCATCAATAAATTTAGCACCCGCTTGTTCACCACCTTTGATGCCAAAGCTTAAGATGCCACTACTACCATCTGGTAAGTACTTTTGCGCCAACTGATAATCACCTGATGTTTCTAAACCAGAATAGTTAACCCAAGAAATGCTGTCATGCTCTGTTAAATACTGAGCTACTCTTTGGCTGTTGTAACAATGACGCTCCATTCGAAGAGGTAGCGTTTCTAACCCTTGCAGAATCAAAAACACATTCATTGGGGAAATTGCAGCTCCCATATTTCGAAGCGGTACAACGCGTGCTCTCGCAATAAATGCTGCCACGCCAAATGTTTCGGTGTAACTTACACCGTGATATGAAGGATCAGGATTATTTAACTGAGCAAAACGCTCTTTATGCTCACTCCAAGGAAATTTACCTGAATCAACAATAATGCCGCCAATAGAAGTACCGTGACCACCAATATACTTAGTTAACGAATGTACAACAATATCCGCACCATGCTCAAATGGACGACAAAGTGCTGGACTTGCCACCGTATTATCAACCACTAGTGGCACGCCATGTTTATGCGCTATTTCAGCCATTTTAGCGATATCAGCAATATTGCCTGATGGATTACCGATAGTTTCACAAAAAACTGCTTTGGTATTTTCATCAATCAAATTTTCTAATGCGGTAAAGTCATCATGAGCAGCAAATCTAACTTCAATCCCTTGTTGCGGTAAAGTATGAGCAAACAGGTTATACGTACCACCGTATAATTTATTTATACTAACGATATTATCACCCACTTTTGCGAGGGTTTGAATTGTCGCGGTAATTGCCGCCATACCTGACGCTAATGCTAAACCGGCAATACCACCTTCAAGTTCAGCTACTCGCTGCTCTAATACAGCTTGGGTTGGGTTACCAATACGAGTATATATATTGCCTTCAACTTTAAGATCGAATAAATCAGCACCGTGCTGAGTATCATCAAAAGCATAGCTTGTGGTTTGATAAATAGGAACGGCAACTGCTTTGCTCGTTTGCTCAGGGCTATAGCCAGCATGAATGGCAACGGTTTCTCTACGCATAAAAATCTCCAATTGAATATTATATTATGAAAAAATAAGGTTTAGCCATACTAACCAATAATTAAATAAATCAATAAGATAATATAGTGCTTATGTTAAGTACTTTAGTTATAAGCAAAAAACCGTATTGAGAGTTTATATAAACACTCAATACGGTTTTTATTAGATAATGCAAATGAAGGCTAGAAACTAAGAACTAGGAAAGTCGATACCCGTCCATTGTTTGAAGAAAGCCTTTTGATTTTTACTAACCTGATCTAATGGCACAATTTTCAGTTTATCTTTTGGTGTAGTACCTAAAACAACCATACGAGTATCCAGCTCATCTCTACGGAAATAAGTCACTCGTAGTCGCTCTTTAGGTTTAAAGTTTTTCAACCTTTCACTCAGATCTTTACCGGTAATACGTAAACCATTAATTGCTACAATTATGTCATCTAACATTAGGCCTGCTTGCCAGGCAGGGCTGTTTTTTTCAACCGCTATTATTTGCAAACCATGACTAGACTGTTTAGTTTTAATACCAGACCAAGCTTTTTGTTTATTTTTCTCCTTACTCCCATAAGACATGGTTAAACCTGCTTTAGCTAACAACTTATCAAAGTTTACTTCCGCAATACCATGAACATTATCCTGCCACCAATCTTGATAGTCTTCACCAGTAATTTCATTTATGATAGCCACTAAATCAGCTTCATCAAAACTTTTTGGTATTTTATGGTTTTGATACAATACATTATGAACATCGCGGTAGCTTTTTTCTAAATTAGTTTTTTCAATAATTGAAAAATCTAACAACCACGAAACCAAAAATCCTTCAGAATAAATATTAACGCTATGATTTTTATCGTAGTCACCGCCCTCTTCTGACCATTTTTCAAAACTTGCTTCTGCAACCGTTTGACTTTGTCTGCCAGGTTTATGTATATAACCCGTAATGCGTTTAGCTAAACTTTCCAAAAACTCTTTACTAGACATTAACTCACCGCGAAGCAACAATTGATTTTGCAAATAGCTAGTTGAACCTTCACTTAACCAAAGTAATGTAGAATAGTTCTCGTGTTGATAGTCATAAGGCACTAACCCCTTAGGACGATATTGCTTAACATTCCACGTATGAACAAACTCATGTGCTGCTGTTGAAATAAAGCCTAAATAATCTTTCCTACTAGAAAACTTAAAGCGTGAGCGTTGAATAATCGTTGAATTTAAATGCTCTGTTGCTCCTCGTGCTCCGCTCGTTGCGTGTACCATAAAAACATAACGTTCAAATGGATAACTATGCCAAATATGTTTACTTTGCTGCACTAATACCTTTAAGTCAGTTACCATTTTAGCACTATCATAATTACCCTTCCCCCAAATAACCAATTCATAACTACGCCCATCAACACTAAATTTGTGATGTTCATTTATGCCTGTTTCAATAGGAGAATCAACAAGAACATCATAATTACGGGCAATAAATTGATGAGGTGCAGCACCTAAATCTAGTCCTGAAACACTTTGCCATTTAGCAGGAACACTCAAAGAAATTAGATGTTGTTGATCACGAGAAAAATCGCTATACATAACAACAGCAGACGCATCAATAAAAGCATGGCTATCATCAATGTGCCTAGTACGTTTGCCTAACTGATTAGCATAAACTTGATAGCTAATTTTAACCTTTTTATTTAAGGTCTCTTGTACTTGCCAGGTATCCTTATCAATTTTCTTCCACTTCAAAGAATTTCCATTGCCATCCACAGCCGAAAAATCCCTAATACCGTTAGCCAAGTTAAGAATTTCATATCGACCAGTTCGCCATGTAGGTAAATGAAAGCTTGTTTTCTCGCGATTAAACTTATCAAATACTATCGTTAATTGCGCATAATGATGTTGCGGTTGCTCAATATTAATATTTACCGAAACCTTCGCATTAACAGTAAAAAAAGGAATGATAAATAGCATCACTATTACAGCTCTCATCGCTATAGTAATATTACAAATGGGTGACAATAAACACGAAACTTTAAACATATTTAACTAAACCTCCTTTAGAAAATTAAATGGTATTGCTATAGTTTAACGAGTAAAGAAAAAAAAAGCTCGATTAAGCGGTTATATTCGCATTTTAGTTAATACTGACTAACAATCTATTTGATAATGTTGTAAATTATCATGTACGAACATTTCTATAGATGACTTTTTCTAGGATCAGTTACCTGAACAAGGATTACTTTTTTATATGAATACCAAAACTGTTGCTGCTAGCCAAATGCAGGTATTAAAAAACAAACTTAATGCGGCAATAGAATCTAGAGCATCACTTGAAGAAGACTTTAGTTCTCAATCTACTTTGTTAATACAATTTATTAACAAATTATCTCAAGTATCTAAAGGCATTAATTTAGAGCTAGACAACCGCTTAGCTCAACTGAGGGTGTTATTAACTAAATCAGCACCTATTGCGGATATTGAACTAAAAATAGTAGAAATATCAAAACTACTACAACGTCACACAGTAACAAACGAACAAAATATAACGCGTTTACATGATCAATTTAATAACGCTGGGCAAAGCTTACAAAAAATAAATGGCTTACCAGGTGATTTACGACGCAACTTGCGTACTTTATTAAAAGAAACACAATCAACTAAAGACAGTATTACTCAGTACGTTCCTTTACTCAGTAAACTGATTGAAATCTACGATAGCTCCTTACGCTCAAAAGAGGGTACTCCTAAAGGAGGCTTGCTTGCTGCGGTCAAGTTAACTAACGTTAATACACTTTCAGTAGAGAAAAAAAACTCAAACGTTAACAGTGAGCTTATTGAAAAAATATCAGCATGCTTAAGTAAGTTACATCTATCAACGCAGCACACCAAAGAGTTATTAGCGATCAATAAAAAGCTGATTAATGATACTAATCATGATGATGTACTCCAACATTTTATTGAAATATTCGATGTTATTGTTGCCGACTTACAAGATGAACGAGATAGTGCTACAAATTTTTTAAATACCTTAAACAAAACCTTAACAACCGTACAAAATACGGTTAAAAAAACATTGTTAACGTGTAAGTCATCCCAAAGCACTAATGATGATATTAATAAAGAACTGCATACTCAACTGATAGATATGACCAGCACAGTAAAAGCAGCTATGTCATTAGATCAGGTAAAAGTTGATATTAATGTTAAATTAAACAGTATTGCCGCAACATTAGAGAAAAAAACAAAATTTGAACAACTAAGTCAGCAATCGTTAACTAGCCAACTAAATGACATGGCAAAAAAAGTTAAAAGCCTAGAAGTACAAAGCCTAGAATTTGAAAAGAAACTTGCTGAACAACAACGTAAAAGTATGCAAGATGCGTTAACTAAATTAAGTAACCGTGCTGCATTCGATGAATATTTTACTAAAGAGATGGTACGTTTTCATCACAAGCCATCTGATTTAGCACTCGTGGTAATTGATATTGATGACTTTAAGCATATTAATGATACTTACGGTCATACGGCAGGTGATAAAACCCTACAAGTTATCGCTAACACGATACAAAAGAAAGTCAGTAATGATACGTTTGTTGCTCGCTACGGCGGAGAAGAGTTTGTACTGATTTACACCAATAAAGAAGAAGTAGCTTTAACCAACGAGTTAAATATTTTAAACAAGACTATTGCTCGCCTACCATTTAAGTTTAAAAGTAATAAGGTCAGTATAACGCTATCAATGGGCTTTACTCACATTACTCAAGATGACAATATTCATACTGCGTTTGAACGTGCTGACCAAGCTATGTATAAAGCTAAAGCACGAGGGAAAAACCAAGTAATTTATTCCAGTGACGGTTGATTCCCTATCTTTTATCACTGGTAAAGTATTACAGTCTAGTAACACAAAAGGAGTTCATTATGCATACTCAGCTTAACCCTGTTGGTAATATGAACATTCTCTCTCAGGCTGAAGTAGATCAACTGCAGCGTTCATCAACCAGTGAGCTTTATAACCTTTATAGGAATTGCTCACTAGCAGTATTAAATGCCGGCAGTCATACCGATGATGCTGAAGTTATTTATCAACAATATAAAGAGTTTACTATAGAGGTACTAAGACGTGAACGTGGCGTCAAAATAGACCTTAAAAACCCTCCTAAACATGCCTTTGTTGATGGTAAAATAATTAGAGGAATTCGTGAACACTTATCCGCAGTATTACGAGATATTTTGTTTATTCATAATCGTTACCAAAATATGCATTGTACTCCCGACACTTTAACGGATGCTACTTTTGGAATATTACGTAATGCCAATGCGATTTTACCCGAAACTGAACCACGCTTGGTTACTTGTTGGGGCGGCCACTCCATTAAACACAATGAATATAAATATACCAAAGCAGTTGGCTATCAATTAGGTTTACGCAGTTTTAATATTTGCACTGGCTGTGGTCCAGGAGCAATGAAAGGACCAATGAAAGGCGCAACAATTGGTCATGCCAAACAACGAAATAAAGAAGGCAGATATCTAGGCTTGACGGAGCCAAGTATCATCGCTGCTGAGCCACCTAATGCTATCGTCAATGAATTGGTCATAATGCCTGACATTGAAAAGCGCTTGGAAGCCTTTGTTCGTATGTCACATGGTATCATCATCTTCCCTGGCGGTGCAGGAACATCTGAAGAGTTACTTTACATTTTAGGTATATTATTAAACGAGCAAAATACTAACCAAATACTCCCTATTATTTTAACTGGCCCAACTAGTTCAAGTGACTATTTCGCTGAAATTGATGCCTTTATTGGTGCAACTTTAGGTGAGAAAGCGCAGCAACTTTACACCATTATTATTGATGATGCAGAACAAGTAGCACAAACAATGTCTAAAGGTTTAGAGCTGGTACTTGCGTATCGTAAAGAAACAGGTGATGCTTTTCATTTTAACTGGTCTTTAGTCATTGAAAGCGATTTTCAACAGCCCTTTGAACCAAACCATGAAAACATGTCAGGCTTAAATATCAGTTACGATTTATCAACTGCTCAGCTTGCTGCTAATCTACGCCGAGTATTTTCAGGAATAGTCGCCGGTAATGTAAAATCAGGTGGCATTAAAAATATTAGAGAATTTGGTCCTTTCCAAATTTCTGGTGATAAAAAAATTATGGCTTTAATGGACAAACTACTGGCATCTTTCGTAAGCCAACAACGCATGAAATTACCAGGTAGTGAATACATACCTTGTTATAGCGTTATTGAGAAATAATAGATGACAGCCCATTTAGTATTAATTGACGCGTTGAATTTGATCCGACGTATTTATGCGGTACAAGAGCGACCGTTTGTTCAAAACAAAAGCCAACTAAATGATGAGTTAGCTCAAAAAACTCAAAAACAAGTTTTGTTTAATACCCAGAATGCATGTACAAAAGCGTTAGAAAAAATACTAAAAAATCAACAAGCCAGTCATGCACTGGCGGTGTTTGATAGTCATCAGCCCTGCTGGCGTTATAAACTGTATCCAGACTATAAAAAAGGCCGCAAAAAGATGTCATCACACCTCGCTGATGACTTACCCTCAATTCAGGATGCTTTTCTACAACTAGGCGTTGACTCATTGGTGTCTGAAGAAGACGAAGCTGACGATCTTATTGCAACACTAGCGACAAAAATGGCCCTACATGGACAACATGTCACCATTGTTTCAACTGATAAAGGTTTTTTATCTTTATTAAGCCCTACTATTCATGTTTATGATTACTTTAATCGCCGTTATCTCGACGAACAACATGTTAAAGACAAGTTTGATATTAAGCCAACACAGCTCATTGATTTATGGACATTAACAGGAGATAGTACCAATAAAATCCCTGGTGTTGCAGGGATAGGACAAATAACAGCAGCAAGTTTACTTAATCAATATGGTTCATTAAGTGCAATTCTAAAAAGTGATGAGATTAAACCAACCATAAAAGAAAAACTAAACAGTAGTACGCAGCAAATAGCGTTAAGTCGACAGCTTCTCACGCTAAAACAAAACATTCTTCTTGGCTTTAATCTCAAAGATCTCCGTTTAGACGCCCTGTAGATTTATCCAAAGATAATAATAACCATTACAATCAAGCGCTTTAAATACTGGTTATCATTTCATTAACAATTTATACTAATCACAGATAAATTGTAGAGATACACAATGAGCAAAAAAGTAATTACCCGCATCCTTCTAGCCATAGCTGTTTATGGTATTTTTGTTGTTTTAGTGATTTTACTTTATGACGAAAGCCCTGACAAAATGATGTGGAAAGACAGAGAAGCCTATAATCGTCAGTTTATTGCAAAATTACAACTTGAACAATTCACTTTTGAACAAGCAATTACTGAACTTGGCAGCCCTGATATAACTGAAGCAAGAAAAGTTGCGAATAATAACTTTCAAGTGATGTTTTACCGTACCCAACATATTAAATCTGATGGAATCACCACACAGGATGAATGTACGTTTTTATTATTTGTTAATGAGGTACTTGAAGAGATTGGTTTAGGAAATAACTATCCTAAAAACTGGCAAATAATCAAAAACCACCAATAACCAACCATCTATTAATTTTCTATAGACTAAAGTAACCTTGATACAGATACAGTTTCCACCTAAGATTGTTTGTTATGCTATCAAGGTTAAGTGAATATTGACCTAAATTCGGGTAATAAGATAAAGAAATTGAAGATGAAAACTTTCAAACTCGCTTACCATGGATATACATGATATAAAGCGCATCATTACAGTGCTAAGCAGACCTCTTAGAGACTATATTAATCGTTATCATCAAAATAACGTCAACTTATATTAGCTATTTATAACTAAATAGCCTTTCATTACAAGGCAATGAATATGACTAAGCAAACCATCACAATTATTCCAGGCGACGGTATTGGCCCAAGCATTATTGAAGCAACAGTTAAAGTTTTAGATAAAGCTGGTTGTGATTTTAATTATGAATATGCTGATGCAGGTTTAACAGCATTAGAAAACCATGGTGATTTAGTTCCCCAAGAAACGTTAGAGCTTATCGAGAAAAACAAAATTACGCTGAAAGGCCCATTAACAACACCTGTCGGTGAAGGTTTTACCTCAATCAATGTTACTTTACGTAAGCAATTTAAATTATATGCTAACTTACGTCCGGTGCTTTCTTTTAAAGGTACTAAAGCCCGCTACGAAAATATCGATATTTTAACCGTTCGAGAAAATACTCAAGGTATGTATTCTGGTGCGGGTCAAGTAGTTTCTGAAGATGGTACACAAGCCGAAGCAATGAGTATTATAACCCGTGATGGCGCTGAAAAAATATTAACCTTTGCGTATGAAACTGCACGTAAAGAAGGTCGTAAAAAAGTAACTGCTGTTCATAAAGCGAATATTTTAAAGTCCACTTCTGGCTTATTTTTAAAAGTAGCTCGTGAAGTTGCGGCGCGTTACCCTGAAATTGAATCAACAGAGATGATTGTTGATAACTGTTGTATGCAGTTAGTAATGAATCCTGAGCAGTTTGACGTTATTGTTACTACTAACCTTTTTGGTGATATTTTATCTGATTTATGTGCAGGTTTAGTAGGCGGTTTAGGTATGGCACCAGGCGCTAATATTGGTGAAGATTGTGCTATTTTTGAAGCTGTTCATGGCAGCGCACCTGATATTGCAGGTAAAAACTTAGCAAACCCTACTTCAGTAATTTTAGCTGCACTACAAATGCTTGAATATTTAGAAATGAGCGATAAAGCAGATAAAATAAGAAAAGCACTAACCGATGTGATTGCCAGTGGCGATCGTACGACTCGTGATTTAGGCGGTACTCATGGTACTACTGATTTTACTGATGCTTTACTTGAAAGGTTATAAGCTATAAGGTAAAAGCAAAAAAAGTTACGAGTAACGAAAACATCATATATCGCTACTCGTAACTATCTCTCTCGAAAAAACCGGTCTCGAAACTATAAAACTCGCAACTCGTTACTTATATCAGTCTTGCATGCACCGTAATTTCTTCACGATCAAAATACAAGTGTTTCGCAAATAACTCATACTTCACATTATGTTCACTAAAAGCATCTTTAATACTTTGTAAATCATTAGTAACCTGGCTATATCGCCCTTTCATTGGCAGTTTCAAGTTAAACATAGCTTCCTTACAGTAACCATTTAACAGCCATTCACTCATCAACTTAGCAACACGTTGTGGTTTTTCAATCATATCGCAAACAAGCCAATAGACATTTTGCTTCATCGGTACGTATTTAAAACCATCCATCATCTTATGTTTAACTTGTCCTGTTTCCATTAAAGACTCAGCCATAGGACCATTATCAATAGCCGTTACCATCATACCTCGACGAACTAACTGATACGTCCAACCGCCTGGTGCAGAACCTAAGTCAACGGCATTCATACCCGACGCTAATCGTGTATCCCACTCTTGACGTGGAATAAAGTACAAAAAGGCTTCATCGAGTTTTAAAGTGGAGCGGCTTGGCGACTGACTAGGAAACTTAAGACGTGGAATACCCATTACATGTGGTGAGCTATTTCGAGCCAATGAAAAGCCTAAAATAACTTCCTGACCACTTAAAAATAATGCGTGTAATACGGTACCATCCTGATCTGCGTTAAATGATTCATTTTTTGCTGTTAGCACATTAGCTTTGCGTAAACCTTGGCGAAGTGGTACAGACAGTTTTCGACAAAATTTACTTAACGCTTTACCATCGTTAGTGTCTGATGTTTCCATACGCAAATCATCATATTGCCAATCACTCCCCAATTTTTCAACAATGGCTTCAACGCGATTATAATCTGGTAAGTCTATTATATCCGTTAGCGTCACGAACCATTGCCGAGTAAAAATAAGACGTTTAAGGGGAAGTGTTTTTATTAACGCTTCGCCATCGTCAGGATTATGTAAGTGAAAAAACACCAAACCTTGGTTTTTTTTCAGCTCCAAATAACCATACATTTCATTCCATGCAGCCTTTTCTTGAATTTCAGCGCCACATTCTTTTTCAAAACCTGGACGACAGTATAAAACGATAGAAGTCATATGTTAATTTCACCTTGAATTTCAGCGCTCAACAGTGCTTTTTCAAAACCTGGACGACAATATAAAACAATAGAAGTCATAAGTTAATTTTACCTTGAATTTCTGAACTCAACCGTGTCATATCAAAGCCGAACGGCTATATAATACGATAGAGATCATAAGTTGTTTTTACCTTCAATTGACAATAACAACCAAGCAATTGCCAATGATACTCCGCCAAATGGCGTCAGCTTGCCAATAAGGGCAAAACTGAAAAATGTTTTGATATAAATAGTGCCACTAAAGCACAAAATACCGACAAAGAAGCCAATACCAGCACTAAGCAATATTCTAGAGGGTGCTTTAACTGAAGAGCTAGTTGTAGCCCAAACCAGTATTGCCAACAAAGCCAGCGTATGAAATAACTGGTACTGCAGCGCAGTATTTAATGTTGTTCGCACAGTAATAGGTAGTGCTTGTCCGCCATGGGCAAGCCAAGCGCCGAATAGTACAGAAAAGCAACCACTAACACCAACAAAAATCATTAAAAATTGAATTATTCTGCCTTTATACTGATTTTTGTTAATCATTAGCACTTTCTTCTTCAATAAATTTAACGATAGCATTAACCGCAGTTTCAATATGTTGCTGATGAGTGTAACCTGATTTTACCCTTGGCTTTAAACTGTGATCACCATCAGGTAGAAAAATAGTATGGCATAACGGTGAGACGTCGTACTGCTGAATTTCAACTTGTGAACCTAAGGTGTCACGATCGCCTTGTAGAATAAGTACTGACTTTTGCGTGTTCTGTAATGGCTCTAAACGGAGCTTCTCTGGTTTTTTTGTTGGATGAAATGGATACCCTATGCAAAAAACACCTTGAATAAGCATTGCTATATCATCATCTGCAGCAATTGTCGTTGCAACACGCGACCCCATAGACTTACCACCAATAAACAGTGGCAACATTGCTTGATCACCGCCTATTACAGAAAGATCATTAATCACACGCTTATAGCAGTCAATTAATTTGGGCATTCTATCAGGAGGATAGCGCTTACCTAGTGCTATGCGCTTGTCCATATAAGGAAAGTTGAAACGCAATACATTAATATTTGCTTTATTTAATAGTCTACTGACATGCTCCATAAACTCATGATGCATATCAGCACCAGCCCCATGGGCAAAAATAATTTGCGCTATAGGATTATCTACTTTATTCTCAATTTTGCTAATCAGTGTATTTTCCATAAACTATCCTAACTGTCCATCGGTGATTTGTTCTTGCTCTGCCGCTACCATATCAAGTAACCATAGCCTAAACGCCTCTATCTTCCCTATGTCTGTTTGTGTTTCTCGACAAACGACAAAATATGCATTTTTACTAACTAGTACATCATTGAAAGGACAAATTAACCGTCCTGAATCTATATCCGGTTGCGCTAACACACTATAAGCAAGTGCAATACCCTGTCCATATAAAGCCGCTTGTACCACCATCGCTGAATGACTAAATATAGGACCATGATTAACATTAACGCCTTTAACACCCACTTGTTTAAACCAACGTTTCCAGCCTTTACGAGAAGTATCATGTAATAGTGTATGGTGCTTTAAATCATCCAAAGATAATAAAGGTGGCTTACCACTCGCTGCATTTTCTTGTAAAAGCAATGGTGAACAAACAGGGATCAAATACTCAGTATGCAGCTTGTCAGCATGAATATTAGGCCAACTACCACGACCATAATAAATAGCAACATCAACATCTTCTGTTAATGAATTTTCAGGTTGATCTACCGCCTTGATCCTTACATCAATATCTGGGTGTAAGGCGTTAAAGGCACTTAATCTTGGTACTAACCACTGAATAGCAAAGCTTGCTTGAGTACTAACTGTTATAGCCCCTTTAGCGCTACGTGCTAACAAACGTTCTGTCGCCTCATATAGTGAAGTAAAAATATCTTTTATGTCTAAATAATAGGACTGGCCTTCTTCTGTTAGCAACAAAGAGCGGTTTTTTCGCATAAACAATTTAATGCCTAAATGTTCTTCTAATGCTTTTATTTGATGACTAACAGCTGCTTGAGTTACAAAAAGCTCTTCCGCTGCTCGGGTAAAGCTAAGTTGTCTTGCTGATGCTTCAAATGCTCGCAATGCGTTTAATGGTGGGAGTCTACTAGCCAAGTATCACCTAATTAATATTAATGTAAAACAAAACAACTGCATAAACAGTTAAAAATACAGCATAACAATTATTCATTAGTTTTTCTAATGAATAAGATTATTATTTGTCATTATTATTATTTCAATGTTTTTTGTATTATAGCGCCTGTAGATGAAGGACATCATCTCAACACTTTAGAAAATACAAGTATGGCGTGTGTTTCCCAACCCACACGCTCTACTTAATTTAGCAAAGCAAAGGCGAGAAAAGGTCCTAATAAATCTATTATGAAATAACTTATTTATGATTAGAACACCTTTAGGAAAACAGCATGAAAAATACTAACGCACACAAAAACACGAAAAGAAAACTCACTATCGTCATAACAACCTTAGTTACTGGTTTATTTGCCGTTATTAGTAATGGTTCAATAGTTCAGGCTGCTGAATTAGTAAAAGCAGAACCTATTAAGCAAGTCAGCTTATATCAAGAAGCTAAAGAAAGCTTGGCATTGTCATTTGATAGTTTAACAATTAGTCAAAATTTTAATAACGAAGAAGCAAAAAATACAATAGCTAATCAGCAGAGCCTGGCTAGTACTAATTCTTCAATTATTCTGACGAAAACAAACTTAGTTTCAGAGTAATACGATACAATTAAAATACTCGCACATTTTAATTGATAATCCCAAATAAAAAAAACGGGCGTAATACTTATGTATTACGCCCGCTTTATTTAGTACGTTTCAAAGTCTAACGACTAAACAATGATCATTTTTCTCAACCTGTTATCACTTTATTTAATCCGTTACTAGAGGGGCAAACCCTTTCACTAAATCATCAATAGCTTTCATTTGCGCTAAGTAGGGCTCCAACTTGTCAAGTGGCAAAGCACAAGGTCCGTCACATTTTGCAATAGATGGATCAGGGTGTGCTTCAATAAACAAGCCTGCAATGCCAATAGCCATACCACTACGCGTTAATTGAGCCGCTTGTGCTCTTCGCCCATCAGCACTATCAGTACGCCCTCCAGGCTTTTGCAAAGCATGTGTCGCATCAAATATAACAGGTGCATACTCTCTCATTTCATCCATCGCTAACATATCAACAACAAGGTTATTGTAACCATAACAACTACCACGTTCACAAAGAATGATATTTTCGTTACCTGCTTCACCAAATTTTTTAATGATATGCTTCATTTCATGAGCGGCTAAAAATTGTGGTTTTTTTACATTGATTACTGCGCCGGTTTTAGCCATAGCAACCACTAAATCAGTTTGTCTTGCTAAAAAGGCAGGCAATTGAATAACATCAACTACTTCACTTACAGGTTGGGCCTGATACGGTTCATGAACATCAGTGATAATTGGCACATTAAAAGTACTTTTGATTTCTTCAAATATTTTTAAACCTTCATCTAATCCTGGACCACGATAAGAATGGACAGAGGAACGGTTCGCTTTATCAAAAGATGCCTTAAACACATAAGGTATGTTTAGTTTTTGCGTAACTTCAACATAGTGTTCAGCAATCTTCATCGCTAAATCACGTGATTCAAGTACGTTCATACCACCAAATAATACAAATGGCTTATCATTAGCAACGTCAATGCCACTTACTGAAACAGATTTTATTGTCATAACCTTTCCTAAATTTCCCCCTTAAAGCTCGGGGTTGGTTCTATTTTGTGTTAGCGATGAAGGAACTAACACAGTTGTATTGTTCAGGTAACAGCTCAACTTTAAGCTGTAATAAACAATTAAAAGAAAAACGCACGGAGTTGATGACCATCATTACTCCGTACATCCTGTACTCCACCTTTTAGGCCATCCTTCGGATGTTCAAATTATTTCCCGAAGAATTTGTGAGTACTGTTGACGCATTAATTGGGCAATACAGCAACAAGGTGAGTCGTTACTAGCTTCCAATAATTCTTAACAACTGGCCACAAATCCATGCCATGTATGTACCCAATGCGTATCCTAAAACAGCCAACAGTACGCCTACAGGTGCTAATGATGGATGAAATGCAGAGGCTATAACAGGCGCTGACGCTGCGCCGCCAATATTCGCTTTACTGCCTACCGCTAAATAAAAAATAGGCGCTTTAATGATTTTGCCTACAATTAAGAGTAATGCAACATGTACTGCCATCCATATCAAACCAATAACTACATATTTAGGCGCTTCAACTATTTGAGTGACATCCATATGTAAGCCAATCGTAGCGACAAGAATATAGAGAAAACTACTACCAACTTTAGAGGCGCCAACCGCTTCTAGCTGTCTGACTTTAGTAAAAGAGAGTAGTAAGCCAACCGTAGTCACTAAAACGATAATCCAAAACAATTTACTGTGTAAACTAAACTTCTTTAGCTCAGGAAAATTAGTTTGAAAATAAGGAACTAAAAAATCAGCTGCTAGATGCGCAAAACCTGCGGCACCAAAGGCAATAGCGAGAATAAAAATAAAGTCTTTTAATTCAGGGCGTCTTGCATGCTCGCGCTCAAAAGCGTCAACTCTATCAATTAATTTATTAATACCTGAAGTATCAGCGCCACTTTTAGCATCAATACGTTTATGGTTCGCGGCAAAATAGAGTAAACAAGCCATCCATAAGTTTGCAACGACAATATCTACCGTCACCATAATAGTGAATATTTTTCCATCCGCACCATAAATCTCTTTCATGGCAAGCATGTTAGCACCGCCGCCAATCCAGCTGCCTGCTAACGCTGCCATCCCTCGCCAAACAGCATCAGGACCCGTTACCCCTAACAATTCAGGCCAAATAGCGGAGACAGTTAGTAAGGCGATAGGCCCACCAATAACAACACCAATAGTACCAGTAAAGAACATAATGATGGCTTTATTACCTAAAGCACCAATGGCCTTAATATCAATACTTAATGTCAGTAAAACAAGGCAGGCGGGTAACAAATAATATTTTGCGACATCATCAACTTGACTAATTTCAGCACTGACAATACCAAAAGTATTTAATAGCGAAGGCAATAGATAGCACATCAATAATGCGGGTACGTACTTATAAAATTTTTGCCAAATAGGATGTTGACTATTTGAGCTGTAAAAGACAAAGCCTAAAATTAATGACAACAACCCAAATACTGTGACGTCATTAGTAATTAGTGGCATTGTCAATGGTGCTGCTGACATCTTAACTCCTAAAGGTTTTTATCTTTTATATAAAAATAATTTTAATGGAAAGTAGGTTCAGTTAATGTGATATTTTCCAATTGAATTTTCAATAACTGTGCTGCTGGATCTTTCGGGCATTGTTCAACAAAGTACCTATAATCATCAACCGCTACTTTAAAACAATCTAATTGGTGAAGTAAAAAACCACGGTCGCGGCGTTGTAGTGGATCGTCAGGATTTAATGACAGCAGTAAATCAACACATAACAATGCCTTATCAAAGGCGAGCTCACGAATTAATGCATTTTTTAATACGCTGAGATGCTCAACTAAAATGGCTTGACGGTTCATGCTAGCAATTTCATGCTGACTAGGATCACCTTCAAGCTCATCTAAACGTAAATCAAGTTCATGCCAATCAAGCGATTCGCCAGTAACAGCATCAAAAATAATTGCATGTTGTTCATCACAACAAAGTCTTACCATCACTTTGGTTGGTACAAAAACTAAATCAGTGACAAAACCACAAGCATTAATAATTTCACAAACAAGTACCGCCTTAACCATAGGAGACATCAGCCGTTGATTTAAACTTGTTGCCACTTTAAATGAGTCCAATGGCCAAACACTTTTATGCTTATCAATAAACAAATGTTGATAATACAACTCATTAAGCAATATTTCTGCTTGCTCTAATGGTGACTCAACTTCTGCAATAACCGCCTGACATTGTTCAATAATAGTTTCTAATGAATCAAGTGACTGATTAGGCTGAACAACTCCTTGCTTTAATGGTTGGCATGGTACGTCTTGAAAAATATGTTCTTCAAGTAGCACTAAAGTTTGTAATAAATCTTTTTCATCTGATTTTAATTCAGCGAGTAACAGTGTATTCATAAAATGTCGGTATTTTTCTCAAGTAATTAGACGAAAAAAAGCGGCTCACGTGTCATTGCTAAACGTACAATCAGCATAACCCAGCCCATAGCACCCAAATAGCCAATAATTTGCATTGGTTTATTGCGAGCAAGTTTTAAAGTGAAATAACCAGTAAATATATAAGCAAATACTGCCAATAACTTTTCACCTAACCATAATTGTTCAATCGGGTTAATTGAATATTGTACTGCCATCACAACACCAATGACTAACAGTAAAGTATCAATAATGTGCGGAGTAATTTTGACCCACTTAGCTTGCAACTTCGTTGAGTTGGCTAATGTCCAAATAAAGCGTAACGTAAATAAACTAATACTAAGCACTGCTAAAGTCATGTGAATATGTGTAAACATAAAAGGTTTCCTATTTTTCGGTAATTATCGATTCATTATGTAAATTAACACTTGGGTAAATAGCCCAAGAGATACGATCATGTCCATTTAAATCTTGTTTGGTTTGCGCATTTTCATAGCCTAAATCTGTCAATATTCTTCTAACTGCATGACCTTGTTCAAAGCCATGTTCAAAAAACAACTTACCATCAGCACTTAAGAAGCGTCGTGCTTCGCAAGCAATATGCTTTATATCGGCTAAACCTTGCTCTGTGGCAACTAAAGCTGATTTGGGTTCAAAGCGCACGTCACCTCGGCATAAATTTATATCGTCGCCATCAATATAAGGCGGATTTGAAACGATAATATCAAATTTTTTGTTTATCAATATTCCTGCAAACCAGTCACTTTGATAAATAGCAACTTGTGCTAAATTAAGATTTTTTGCATTGAATTGAGCAAGCTTTACCGCCTCAAAACTAAAATCAATTGCTTCAATTTTCCATGTTGCCTTTTCACTTGCTAATGCTAATGCTATCGCCCCCGTACCCGTACCTAAATCTAAACAAGAAATAACTTTATCATCACTATAAAGTTCAAGTACAAGCTCAACTAGGGTTTCGGTATCAGGACGAGGAATTAATGTAGCCGTAGATACTGCTAAACTTAGTGACCAAAACTCTTTTTCACCCGTTATATAAGCAATCGGCTCACCTTGAGCACGACGAGATAACAAGTGTTTAAACTCAAGTAATTGTTCAACACTAAGCTTTTTTTCTGGCCAAGTAAGTAAATAGCTACGCGGTTTATTTAGCACTAAACTTATCAGTATTTCTACATCAAGTTTGGCACTATCAGAGCTTACCGCTAATAATTGTTGCCCTTGAACAGTCAAATTGGCGATAGTATTATCGCCAACCAAACGAAGGTGCATTGGAGTTTTATTCAAATACTATACAACTTAAATTATACAACTCAATTAATGCTGCTCAGCAAGTTCTGCTAGTAAATCAGCTTGGTTTTCTTGCATAATCGGCTCCATGATCAATTGCAAGTTACCTTCTATAATTTCATTTAGTCGGTACAAGGTAAGGTTGATACGATGGTCACTCATACGCCCTTGTGGAAAATTATAAGTTCGAATACGCTCAGAGCGATCACCACTAGCAACTAAATTACGGCGTGATGATTCTTCTGCGCTACGGCGTTTTTCATCTTCAGCCTGTTGTAAACGCGCTTGTAAAACTGACATAGCTTGTGCACGGTTTTTATGTTGTGAACGCTGGTCTTGACACTCAACCACTACGCCACTAGGAATATGGGTAATACGAATAGCTGAATCTGTTTTGTTAACATGTTGACCACCTGCGCCAGAAGCGCGGAAAGTATCAACTTTCAAATCAGCTTTATTAATTTCAATTGCATCTGCTTCAGGGATTTCTGGCATAACTACCACGGTACAAGCCGATGTGTGTACTCGCCCTTGAGATTCAGTTTGTGGTACTCGTTGTACGCGGTGACCACCCGACTCAAACTTCATATAGCCAAACACACCCTCGCCATTAATTTTCATAATGACTTCTTTATAACCGCCCTGCTCGCTTTCGTTGGAATTCATTACTTCAATTTTCCAACCTTTCTTTTCTGCATAACGGCTGTACATTCTAAATAAATCGCCTGCAAAAATAGCGGCTTCATCACCACCAGCGCCCGCACGTATTTCCACAAAACAATTATTATCATCATTAGGATCACGAGGGAGTAATAAAATTTGCAATTCATCTGCTAAATCTGCAACCGCTTTTTTAGCGTCTTTATATTCTTCTTGCGCCATTTCGCGCATTTCAGGATCTTCGTCTTTTAGCATTGATTCAGCGGTAGAAAAATCATCTTCTGCGCTTTTATAGCGGTTAAACACAGATGTCACTTCATCTAAGCGCTTAAATTCTTGAGATAAAGTGCGAAATTTGTCTTGGTCACTAATAGTTTCAGGATCAGATAATAAGGCTTGAACTTCTTCAAAGCGCTCAACGAGCACTTCAAGCTTTTGGTAAACGGACGATTTCATTAAAATATTCTTTTCTTATTAAAGGGATTTTGAAATAGAGAAAAACTAAACTGGCGCTATTCTAGCACAATAGCAATTTTTACATAGTCAAAGGTTCGACTATGTAAAAGAAAGTACTACAAAAAAATTTGATGAAGGGTTTTAGTTATCGCTATCAATGTTAAAAATATCGCGTAGATAAATTAGCTTATCTAATTCACCGCCCTGGGCGGCTGATTGCAATGCACTCGTTGGCGCATGCATAAACTTATTAGTTAATTTAGTTGCCAATTCACCAATAACGGCTTCTGAATTCTTACCATTTTTTAATTGTAACAAAGCTTTTTCAAGTAATTGATCACGCTCGCTTAAACACTGTTTTCGATAATTAACGACAGTATCTTGGGTATTTAAGCCACGAAGCCACGACATAAAACTGTCTGACTGGTTACTAACAATGCTTTCTGCTTCAACTGCTGCTTTACGACGATTTTCTAAATTTTGCGCGATAATACTTTGCAAATCATCAACGGTATACAAAAACACATCCTCTAAATCACCAACTTGCTCTTCAATATCACGAGGAACAGCTAAATCAACCATAAAAATAGGCTTGTGGCGGCGCTTAGCAAGTGCTTGTTCGACCATGCCTTTGCCTATAATTGGCAAAGTAGAGCCTGTGGAACTAATGACAATATCAGCTTTGCTCATATGATCAGGAATTTGGGCTAAGGTGATAACATCAGCACCAATCTGTTTAGCCATTTTATCAGCGCGCTCAATAGTACGGTTGGCAACCGTAATTTTACCGACATTATTTTCATATAAATGTTTGGCAACAAGCTCAATGGTTTCACCTGCACCAACGAGTAATACTTTCACTTTCTCGAGACTAGCAAATATATGCTTCGCTAAATTCACACTAGCAAAAGCAACTGACACGGCGCTAGCACCAATTTCTGTTTCCGTACGAACTTGTTTGGCGGCACCAAAAGTACGTTGAAATAGCCTGTCCATTACTAATGCCATAGAACCGGCAGCTTTAGCTTGGCTATAAGCTTGTTTCATTTGTCCTAATATTTGCGGCTCACCTAAAACTAAGGAGTCTAATCCACAGGCAACACGCATCATGTGATTAACGGCTTGTTGATCTTGATGCCAGTATAAACTAGGTAAAATAATAGAAGCAGGAATATTATGATAACTTTCTAGCCATTGAACTAAACGTTCTTGCGTTAGTTTTATGTCTCCATCTTGAATAAGATAGAGTTCAGTTCTATTACAAGTTGATAAAATCGCTACTTCACGACACTGCACCGCTGACAACATTTCTTGCAAGGCACTAGACAGTCTATCCGGATTAAAGGATATCTTTTCTCTTACCGCAACAGGGGCAGTTTTATGGTTAATTCCTACAGCAACAATGGACAATGTAATAAACCTATTGATAAAAACAAATAAAGCCAACTGCAAATTAAAGTCGACTTTTAAATTATACGTTAACAACGATATTATTGCTCAAAATCACACGTTAAAACATGATCTGTGATAAAAATCACTAAAAAGTTTAGGCTTTATTGAGCTTTGTTCTTTATTTTACAAAATACTACTGCTAATTTAAAGCCCTGAAAGAAAACAAGTGTATTGAATTGAGCCCTTTGCTATGTTCAAATATATTCACTTTTACACCTCTGTACTATTTAAATGACTAAGCATTCATATTATTTAATCATCTTATTTACTCTATCTAGTACTATTTTGTCAGGCTGTGTAACAAAACCAAGCAATGAACCCCTCGTATTAATTGTTCAACAAAGAGCTACACAACTAACGCAAGTTAAACAATGGCGTCTTCGCGGGAAGATAGCATTTATAGAACAACATAAAAATAGAAAAAACAAACGCGAAAGTGCGACTATTGCCTGGCGGGTAAATGAAACTAATCACACTCAAGAGCTTAATTTAACAAGTTATTTAGGTATTAATGTTCTTCATTTAGCATCAGAACATAATCACCATTTAATTAAAGTAGATGGTGAAGAATATCGCGCTAATAATTTAGTCCAATTAGTCCATTCTCTTACTGGGCTGACTTTACCAACAAAAGCATTAACTTTTTGGCTTAAAGGTCTACCTTACCAATCAACCGATAAAGTAAAGTTATCACCTATAACTCAGTTACCGGTGAGTCTAAGTAGCTTTTCCGACAATGTTCAATGGCAAATAAACTACAATAAATATCAAATGTTTGATGGTGTTCCAATGGCAACTCAATTCACTCTAAAAAAAGATAATTTATTAATTAAAATAGCGATTAACAAGTGGTCTTTAACACACTAATTCATTCTAGAAAACAGAATAATACAATGATGAAAGCATACATTAACAAGCCGTATAAATTCCCTGCTCCTGCTAAATTAAACTTATTTCTCCATGTTGTTGGGCAACGTAATGATGGTTACCATGAACTGGAAACTTTATTTCAATTTCTTGATTATAGTGACACCATTGAAATAACAGTCACGACAAATTCAGACATAATTTTACTAACACCTATTGACGGTGTGAATAATGAAGATAATTTAATTGTTAAGGCTGCTAGATTATTACAAGAGAAATCATTTCAATGCGCAAACAGCAAATCATTTCTTTTAGGTGCAACAATAAGTATTAATAAAATACTTCCTATGGGGGGGGGCTTAGGTGGCGGCTCTTCAAATGCAGCAACAGTATTAGTTGCCCTTAATAGTCTTTGGCAATGCGGTTTTTCAGAAAAACAACTTTCAGAATTAGGCTTAAGCTTAGGTGCAGACGTTCCTATATTTGTGCATGGCTTCGCTGCTTTTGCCCAAGGAATTGGTGAGCAATTAACCCCTGTTCATCCAGAAGAGTATTGGTATTTAGTAAGTAAACCTGAATGTAGCATTTCAACCGCCAGTGTATTTACCTCACCAGACTTACCAAGAGCTACAACAAAGTTTAACCATAATAACTTTAATACCCATTATAATGATGTCGATTTATTAAAAAACTGCGCGTTGAATAATGGTAAGTATCATAATGATTGCCAAACCATGGTAATAAAACATTACGATAAGGTTGCCAACTTACTCGCTTGGTTGATAGAATACGCGCCGTCTAGAATGACAGGTACTGGTGCGTGTATTTTCTCACGTTTTTCTAGTAAGCAAGCAGCATATGATTTACAAGTTAAACTTCCTAAAGGGATAAATTCATTTATCGCTAAAGGGTTAAATAAGTCACCGCTCTTACCTATAATTAAAGACTTAGCTACATAAGAAAGTTACACTACATTTGCTGAAGTTAACCGTTACAGCTACAGTTAACTTTAGCTTTTATACAGCTCTATGTTTATTAACATAACGATAAACACGGAGTATATTTTAATGTCAAAGTTTCTGAGGAACTGACTGTGCCTGACATGAAGATTTTTGCGGGTAATGCCACCCCTGAACTGGCCAAACAAATTGCAAATCGCTTATACATTACCTTAGGCGAAGCCAAAATTGGCAGTTTTAGTGATGGTGAAATAAGTTTTGAAATACATGAAAACGTACGTGGTAGCGATGTTTTTATTATTCAATCAACTTGTGCACCAACCAATGATAACCTAATGGAACTAATTGTGATGATCGACGCATTTCGTCGTGCATCAGCAGGAAGAATTACTGCAGTTATTCCTTACTTTGGTTATGCTCGCCAAGACAGACGGGTACGTAGTGCTCGTGTGCCTATTACAGCAAAGGTAGTTGCTGATTTCTTATCAAGTGTTGGTGTTGACCGTGTATTAACGGTTGATTTACACGCAGAGCAAATTCAAGGTTTCTTTGACGTGCCTGTTGATAATGCTTTTGGTACCCCTATTTTATTAGAAGATATGAAAAACCGTGAATTAGATAACCCGGTTGTAGTGTCTCCTGATATTGGTGGCGTTGTACGTGCTCGTGCAGTAGCAAAATTACTAGATGATGCTGATTTAGCCATTATTGATAAACGTCGCCCGAAAGCTAACGTTGCCCAAGTAATGCATATTATTGGTGATGTTGAAGGTCGTGACTGTATTATTGTTGATGACATGATAGATACTGGCGGCACATTAGCCAAAGCCGCTGAAGCATTAAAAAAACATGGTGCAAAACGTGTTATTGCTTATGCAACTCACCCTGTATTATCGGGTAATGCTGCTGAAAACCTTAGAAATTCAGTAATTGATGAAGTGGTAGTTACGGATTCAATTCCACTGTCACCTGAAATCAAAAAGCTTAAAATGGTACGTCAACTAACATTAAGTGGCATGCTAAGTGAAGCAATTCGCCGAGTGTGTAACGAAGAATCAATTTCAGCTATGTTTGAAAGTTAATCATTAACTAGCGTTAAATTCCTTAAAGCCGATATTATGAATTTAATATCGGCTTTTTTATTGCCCATTTTTTTATCACCCATAGGCAATAATCATTAGCTTTAGCCTACTCGTAGTGTTATTATTTCGCGCCTTTTTTATCTAACAGGGCTTCTTTTAGGAACCTAATATAGATAAACAAAGGTATACCCTTGTTTTTGGTCGCAAAAAACAAGACTTAATTTTACATATATAATATAAGAGTTTATATCATGACTGATTTATTTACTTTGGATGCAGAACTACGTACAGATTTAGGGAAAGGTGCGAGCCGCCGCCTACGTCACGCGAATAAAGTTCCTGCGATCCTTTACGGCGAAGGCCAAGAGCCAGTATCTTTAACTTTAGAGCACAAAAACGTTTTCCGTGCTCAACAAGAAGAAGCTTTTTACTCGCACGTACTAACTTTAAACATTGCTGGTAAGCCAGTTGAATGTTTAATCAAAGACATGCAACGTCACCCGTTTAAAGATATCGTAATGCATTTAGATTTCTTACGTATTGATGCAAAACACGCTTTACATACTAATGTTCCTGTTCACTTCATCAATGAAGAGAACGTTGCAAAAGCTGGCGCAACTATTGCTCACCACGTAACTGAAATTGCTGTTACTTGTTTACCAAAAGATTTACCTGAGTTTATCGAAGTTGATCTAGCTGATTTAGAAGTTGGTCAAACGCTGCATTTATCAGACGTTAAATTGCCTAAAGGCGTTAGCTCTGATGAATTAGCTAAAGGTGAAAGCCACGACCAAGCGGTTGTTACTGCTAATGCTCCTAAAGCACAAAAAGATGATGAAGATGAAGCTGCTGCTCCTGAAGCAGAAGCTCCTGCTGCTGAATAATCAAGTTTTATTCAGTTAGCTATTTAACTTAAAGATGAATTGATATACCAAGTCTATTAAGTTATTTACCACTCAGCGAGAATTAAAAGGCTTAGAGGCAAGGCGTTGATTGAAGAGAATGGTTATTCCCTTTGCAAAATCAACAACATAGCATATAAGCCTTTAAAACTCGCCCTTCGGGAGCTTATTAGCAAACTGATAACAGCACAAAATTAATGAAATATAGAATAACTATGTTTAACAAATTTTGTTTGTTCTAAGCTCGCTAATATAGCTCTGAGTTGGGAATAAATTTAATAGAATTGGTATAAATATGACTATTAAGTTGATTGCGGGGCTAGGTAATCCTGGCCCCGAATATACAAAAACACGTCACAATGCGGGTGTTTGGTTTGTTGAAGAACTAGCACGGCGCAATAATATATCCCTTCGCCCCGAAAAAAAATACTCTGGTCTCTACGGTAAAGGACTAATAGGTAATGAACTTGTTCATCTATTAATTCCAACAACCTTTATGAACCTAAGTGGTCAAGCGGTAGCCCCTTTAGCTAATTTTTTCCGCATCAGTGTAGACAATATATTAATTGCTCACGACGAACTAGATATGCTACCAGGCTCAATAAAAATAAAGCTAGGTGGTGGTCATGGCGGACATAATGGTTTAAAAGATATTATTGCTCGTATGGCAAATAATAGAGACTTTTACCGCTTACGTATTGGTATTGGACATCCAGGGCATAGAGATAAAGTGACTGGACATGTACTGGGTAAAGCACCACAAAACGAACAATCATTAATTGAACAAGCTATTGATGAAGCCAGTCGCTGTTTTGACATTTGGCAAATCGATGGTTTAAAAAATGCGCAACAACGCTTACATGCCTTTAAAGGCATTTAAATAACGAAAGCCGCAATATAAGTAGTCTGCTGGATATTGTCCAACAGCACACATTCAACAATTTTAAAATTAACAAAGACAGGTAAATATTATGGGATTTAAATGTGGCATCGTTGGTTTACCCAACGTAGGTAAGTCAACCTTATTTAACGCACTCACCAAAGCAGGTATTGAAGCAGCCAACTTCCCTTTTTGTACTATAGAACCAAATACTGGTGTAGTGCCTGTACCTGATCCACGTTTAGATCAACTAACTGCTATTGTTAAACCAGAACGTGTTTTAGCAACAACAATGGAATTTGTTGATATTGCCGGTTTAGTAGCAGGAGCCTCAAAAGGTGAAGGTTTGGGCAATAAATTTTTAGCCAATATTCGCGAAACTGACGCAATCGGTCACGTAGTTCGCTGCTTTGATAATGACAATATTATTCATGTTGCTAATAAAATCAGCCCTACTGATGATATTGAGGTAATCAATACTGAATTAGCATTATCGGATATGGATACCGCAGAGCGTGCTATTTTCCGTTTAGCTAAGAAAGCTAAAGGTGGAGATAAAGACGCTAAGTTTGAAATGCCTGTATTAGAGAAAATATTAAAGCATGTTGAAGATGGTCACATGATACGTTCTTTAGAACTGACAAAAGAAGAAAAAGCAGCCGTCGATTATTTAAATTTCTTAACGATTAAACCGACAATGTACATTGCTAACGTTAATGATGATGGTTTTGAAAATAACCCTTATCTTGATGAAGTACAAAAAATAGCTGATGCAGAAGGTGCTATCGTCGTTGCTGTTTGCGCTGAAATCGAAAGCGAATTATCTGAAATGGATGATGAAGACCGTGTTGAATTTATGGCTGACTTAGGTTTAGAAGAACCCGGCCTAAATCGTGTTATCAATGCTGGTTACTCTTTGCTTCACTTGCAAACCTACTTTACTGCAGGTGTTAAAGAAGTACGTGCTTGGACAGTTAAGCAAAATGCAACTGCGCCACAAGCAGCAGGCGTAATTCATACTGACTTTGAAAAAGGCTTTATTCGCGCTGAAGTAATAGGCTTTGATGACTTTATTGAGTATCAAGGTGAGAAAGGCTCTAAAGAAGCCGGTAAATGGAGTTTAGAAGGTAAAGAGTATAAAGTTAAAGATGGTGATGTTATACACTTTCGTTTTAACGTGTAGCTTTACACTAACAACCTAAGCCATTATCAACATTAAAACGCACCTAGTAAGGTGCGTTTTTTGTTTCTCACGTTATAAAGGCTTCTATTTTCCTCATTATTGAGTAACTCATATAAGCAACCTGTGGATATTTAAAAGTTAATGACGCGCTGAACTCAACTATTAATGAAAACATAGTTGGATTAGCATGGGAAAGCAGCAAATTGCACAGACAATAAGCAAACAAACAAAAAGTGCATTTATTTAGAAGAAAACGGTTGACGAACGGCGAGTAGATTTGCATAATACGCGCCACTTGCTACAGAGCAGGTTGGTAAGGCTACATAGCTCAGTTGGTTAGAGCACATCACTCATAATGATGGGGTCCCAGGTTCGAGTCCCGGTGTAGCCACCATTTTTACTTCGATGTTTTCATTTAAGTAAAAAGAGTTCAAGTCTCTTTAAAAACTTGAATGTAATGCGGGTTTGGCGGAATTGGTAGACGCGCCGGATTTAGGTTCCGGTATCGCAAGATGTGAGAGTTCAAGTCTCTTGACCCGTACCATTTAAAAAGACAACTTGTTGTCGATTGTAAAAAGTAAATACATTGCAGGGATATAGCCAAGCGGTAAGGCAGCGGGTTTTGATCCCGTCATTCAGAGGTTCAAATCCTCTTATCCCTGCCATCTTTTTACTATTCATCTTGAATAACTAAAAAGTTCAATGTAATTACCCCCTGTAGGGATATAGCCAAGCGGTAAGGCAGCGGGTTTTGATCCCGTCATTCAGAGGTTCAAATCCTCTTATCCCTGCCATATAATTTGAGTAAATCAGTTTTAGAATAAAAACGGTTTTACTCCGTAGAAATGTCAGAGATAGAATTCATCTTATCCTGACATCTTCTTCTTAAGAAAATCGAAATGCGGGTTTGGCGGAATTGGTAGACGCGCTGGATTTAGGTTCCAGTATCGCAAGATGTGAGAGTTCAAGTCTCTTGACCCGTACCATTTCAATAAAATTTAAATACCACTAAGTTAACATTGGCGAAATGCTAGACACGCTGTTTATGTTAGGAATAGTTGGTCCAGTATAAAAAGCTGCTATAGAGCAGGTTGGCAAGGCTACATAGCTCAGTTGGTTAGAGCACATCACTCATAATGATGGGGTCCCAGGTTCGAGTCCCGGTGTAGCCACCATTCTACTTCTGAATTTTAATCTAAGTAATACCAATTTCATTAATTACCTTCCCTCTTGTATCCACTCTCTAGAGCATGATTTCATTATGCCAATTCCATTAAATTTATCCCACCTCAGAGCTATGTCAGAGGAGTCATAACAAATAAAATTTGTGCTGGTATAGTCATTCTATATCTAACAAATTTGTGCAGTTATTGCTTTTCTGACAAGCTCCCAAGGACGAGTTTAAGAGGCTTATATACTGCGTTATTAATTTTGACAAGGGCGCTACATGGATGTTGCTTATTAGAGAATGGTTATTCAGGAGCATATCCTCCTGAATAACCATTCTCTTCAATCAATGCCTTGTCTCTAAGCCTTTTAATTCTCGCTGAATGGGAAATAACTTAATGGACTTGGTATTACTTAGCTCAAAAGATATTTAGGGGAATGACTGCCATTTAGGGAAACAATTTATCTATGTTTCCCTAAATGGCTTAACATAATTGAACCATACGAATCGCATTACAGTGGTTGAATTACCGTTAATTTTTCGCTTTATTTTTTCTTCCTTCGAATTACAAAAAACAGCACTAAAGCAATCACTATAATTACACAATTCCCTGCTATAATCATGATCATAGTTTCCATCTGCTTTTCTTCTTCAGCTTGTTGCTGCGCTATTTTTTCTTGTGCTAATTCAGCTTCTCTATCTGCTAATAACTTTTGGGCTCTATCAATGCTAACCGTTTTTTCAACACCATTCTCATCAATTGTAATCATCAAAAAATCATCATCACTAGGTTTAACATTAAAACTAAATTCAGGAACCGTTAGACGAAATTCTCGACCTGAGGTAGTTCTACCAAACGCACTAACATTAATACGATAAATACCTGATTCAGTATTTTGAATATTTTTAACTCGTGTCTCACCTTGCTGATCATCCATAATAGAAAAGGGTTCAACTTGTTTATCAGGAAAAGTAATCTTACCTTGGAAAACTAAGCTATTAGGATCTACATAAGTAGGATCGATTGATAAAGTCATACTATGTGGGTTATTTTCATCATCAGACGTGTCGACGGCAATGTGTATTGGCGATTTATGTAACACAAGGGGCTTTTGTCGTAACTCACGGCTAGCCATAGGTAATTTAATCAAAAATACTGGTTGCCACTCACCTGCGGCAAAATCCAAGCGAAATTCACCCGTAAATAAACCGTCTGCAGCGTATTCATCCAAATCATGACCATCATCTCGAAATGATGTTAATTTAAGTGCATCAGCACCAAAATTTTCATAATCCGCATTATTGGTACTATAAAAATGAACATCCAATTTGACAACATTACGAAAATGAGGGGTATTAATAGGCTCATCGCCATTGTAAAGTTTACCAACTACTTTTAAGGTTTCACCAGACAAAACAATTTCAGGTAAGGGAGCTACCTCCACTTTAACATCTGACATCACCATAATTTGACTTTCAGGCAAAATATCACCAATGGCTTGCCATGGCCCTGGCATAGGTTTTTTAATTTTGATCAAGTCAAATGTACTATCATCGTGCCACTGAATTTTACTATGGTCGATATTATTAACCTTTAATTTACTGCCGTCTGGGCGTACTAAGATTATAGGGCGACTACCGCGAGTGCGATAAAATAATAACGTGATTTCATCAAGCTCGGCATCAATGCGAAAGCGATTATCAAAATAGGGGATTTGATTCGTTATATTGTCACCTTGATAATACTTTACGTTTGCTTTTTTTATTGATTTTACTTGCTCAATGAACGTTTTAGATTCTTGTACTACCTCTTGAATTGCTATTGTTTTAGTGTTGACTAAGCTCATTAGCGCAACAAAACAAAATACAAATAATCTCTTTACTTCCAAAGTGGCTCTCCCCCTTTTTGCTTAATAACCAATAACCTTTCTTTGTGTGCTTCTACTTCATCGGCAGATGCGGCAATAACCTTTAGCTTTACTCGATCATTACTTAAACGTCTAATCGCATTAGCATCTTCACTACTATTATCACCAACAGACAAATTGAAGGTTGATTGCTTACGCGTCATTTCTATATAAACAAAAGCAAGCAGTTGTGCATCAATCAATGCACCATGGTAAGTACGGTCTATCAGTTTATCTACTTTATAAAAACGCGCTAAATAATCTAACGTTTTTGGTGAGCCTAATTCATCTTTAGAAGTTTTTAAAGTATCAGTAATCGTACAAATATCTTCTGTCATTGGTACTTTGTTGTTGGCTCTATTTGCAAAGTTTAACAATGAAAATTCATGATTCATAAAGCCAACATCAAACTTGGCATTATGGATAACTAATTCAGCACCACGGATAAAATCGATAAAGTCATCAACAACTTGTGGAAACGTAGGTTTATCATCTAAAAATTCATTGGTTAAACCATGAATTTTGATGACCTCTTGCTCCATTTGCAATACTTGCCCACGCGGATCCAATGGTTTGATGTATACATGATAGTTTCGACCTGTTAATTGACGATTGATCATTTCAACACAACCAATTTCAACAATCCGATGCCCTTCTCTAGGGTTAATACCCGTTGTTTCCGTATCAAGAATAATCAATCGCTGTTCATGTTGATCGTTGTCTAGATTTTTATTTACACTCACTATTTGTAACCTTAAACGTTAATATTCGAAAATTACACACCAGAACTATTTTTCTGGTATTTTCTCTGGGAACTCAGTTAAATTTATTGTAAACCGCTCACTGTTATAGCATAGAACAATTAGTGTAATAGTTATTATAACTTGCATAATAATCCATTCTATCGAGATTAATTGCCAATAAAAAAAACCGATGCTATGCGTTAATAAATCAAACAATAATGCAGCTATTAATAACTTTCGGCTATGCTGCCAACTAACTTGAATCCAGTTAGCCGCTTCAGGGCGTCGTAGACTGATAATTAGCACGACAAATAAACCTAGTATCCCTGATAATAAGCTTAAATAAAATAGAGAAGTTTCTGGATATATCCACGAGATAATACTTATCCTATCGCGCATATTGGTTACCGACATCAGCCAGACAATATAACCGCGAAGCACAAACAACAGTACAAGGTAAAATCGCTTTGATAACTTAAGGCAATCATAGTTATCAAAATCTTCCACTGAATATTGCTTATATTTTTTACCTAGTTGACTCACTCAATAGCCTTTTCAGTGGCTTTTTCTTTAGCTTCTCGTTCTAATCGTAAATATTCCTGTCCCGCGGTAATCGCCTTAACAGATTTTGACTTAAACTCACGTACATATAGGGTGTAGACCACCCAAATACTCATTGAAATAAATAAATAAGGATGAAAAAACCAACAAATAGCCGCTAGCGCAAAATAATATGAACGAAGCCCATAATTATAAGAATGTGCTGCTTGATCTTGTACTGTCGCCATTTGTTTTGCATAAGACTTAAGGTTTTCATTTAAACCAGAAGTATCTATTGGCGCTGCACCTAGCATAACATTCACAAAACCATACTGGCGCATAGACCAAGTAAATTGAAAAAATGACAGTACAAAAATAAAAGCTAATAAACTTAACTTGATCTGAATAGTAACGTGACTCACATGATCTGCATAAGGCATTGAATATATAACACCTTCTAACGCGTCTATTTTTGCAAAAAGCGTCAATATACCCGCTAAGATTAATAATGTACTTGAAGCAAAAAAAGCTATATTTCGCTCTAGGTTAGATAATAACGCAGCCTCACCTACCCTCACCTCTCGCGTAATAGTCTCGTACATCCAATGGATTCTATGCTGGTGTAAGCTTCGAGCGATACAATTGGTCGTTTTAGCCTTTTTACGAGAAAACCAAGTATATCCTGACCAAGAAAGAAAAAAAATTGATAAAGCAATGAGATCAATAAGAGATATTGGCATGTGAAAAACTCATAGAAAATATGCTTACAATAGTAAACGGTTAGCTAAAGACTGCAACTTTAAATCAATGATAATTTACATTTCAACAGATAATATCATCAACAGACCAAGTATCTTTTAATTTTCGTACTAAGCGGTATCAGCAAACTGACAAATGAAATTATGAGTTGATAACACTTATTCAAATAATTTGATGTCTATACCCGTTATCATTCAAGACGACCATCAATATTGTGCAATTTTTCATTAAAAAGTATTGACTCGCATGTGGACTTAACTAGATTTCGTTTATAGCGCTATTTTTACAAAGTTATTTTGATAGCTCCCCATTAAACCTTATTTATATTGGTTTCTTTGACCATTATGAAATAGAAATGAAAACAGATTGAATAATTGATTCCCAAATAAAATAATTAAATTACATATAAATCGCAAAAAGTAACATTATTAAAAGTATAGATTGTGTTGCAGCTTAAAATTTGTAACAATTTGTCTCATAAAATTTGTACTGATTTTGATATACGCATATCTATCGCTAAGCACTACGAGAATAAGATAATTAGCTAGTTCAAATTCCCCTAATAATAATAATAATAATAAATTTATGGATGATGTATGCAGAACTTAAGCTGTCATAGCTTGATTGTATTGCTTTTTACTGTTTTATTAATAAGCCCAACAATAGCGCAAACCTTAAACCAAAAAAACACACTAATAACGAATGTTAAACTAGAATCACTCCAAATTCCCTTTGACAAAAATACCATAACTATAGATGGTGAGTTAAATGATGAGCTATGGTCTAACGCATTATCGATAGAGTTAGATATAGTCAATAGTCCGTGGAATAACTTACCTAGCCCGGTTAAAACTACTGCCAAGCTAATTGAAAATGGTAAATTTCTTTATATTTCCTTTACTGCTTATGATCCTGAGCCAACAAATATTAAGGGTTTCTTAACTGATCGAGACAAAACATGGTCACAAGACAGTGTAGGAATAAAACTCGATACTCATAATAATAGGCGATTAAACTATTCCTTTTTTGTTAACCCCTATGGTGTGCAAAATGATGCCACCTATAATGAAATAACTGAACAAAATAACACCTCGTGGGATGGTCTTTGGTATGCATTTGGTAAAATAACTAAGCAGGGCTACCAAGTAGAAATGGCTATCCCTTATAACATTTTAAACTTCAAAGCAGATGGGAAGACAAAAAAATGGGCCATAGAATTAGTGCGTATTTACCCAAGAGATACTAACTTACGGATTTCTCATGTCCCTCTTGAGCGTGATAACCCTTGTTGGTTGTGCCAGTACCCTGAGGCCACTGGCTTTGAAAATGCTGAGATAGGCCAGAATTTACGATTAACACCTAGTCTCACTGCAAGCAAAAATGATACGCGAGATTATTATGCAAGCGATAATGATCCAGCAAGAAATTGGGGCTCCGAAAATGATATCGAAGCGGGCTTAGATTTACGTTGGGGCATCAACGCCAATAATTTACTTAATGCGACATTAAACCCTGATTTCTCAACCGTAGAAAGTGATAGTGGCCAACTCAGTGTAAATACCAACTTCTCTCTTTTTTATGAAGAAAAACGCGCTTTTTTCTTAGATAACAGTGACTACTTCAGCAGTGATTTTGACTTAGTGTATACACGAAACATTGCCGATCCTGATCATGGGGCCAAACTAACAGGCCGTATTGATAAACACACTTACGGCGCATTCATCACTAAAGATACTGAAACAAATATATTATTGCCAGGTAATTTACGTTCAAGCTTACTCACTTTAGAACAAGAGAGCCATGCAGGTGCCTTACGTTACAGGTATGATTTTAATAACAATTTATCGATAGGAAGCATAGCAACCTTACGCAGCGCAGATGATTATCATAACTATGTAATTGGACTTGATGCTCGTTATCGTTTGTCTGAGTCTAGTGCCATTAAAGCACAAGTCTTAAACTCTGAAACACTCGATCATAACTTTACCCTCAATAATGGCAGCTTTAGTGATCGCGCTTTTAAAGTTAATTATGCTCATAACTCAGAATACTGGCTTGTTAACTTAGACCATCAAAATATTGGCGTTGATTTTAGAGCGGATTTAGGTTTTATGCCTAAAGCTGATATTAAAAAAGATACCGTTTTTGTTAAAAGAGTTTTTTATTCAGCACAAGGTAGTCAATGGCAAGAGGCTGGGGTATCAGGTAAGTGGGACATTACTCATAACATTAATAATGAGCTTATTGAACGAGAGTTAACGGCTAGCTTTAATATTGATGGCCCGATGCAGTCTTATTATGAAATTAATGTAACACATGGTGAAAAAGTAGGTATTCGCTTCGATGATACAATAACCAACATTGATGATAACACTTCATCTTTTAATGAAGACCAAGTAGAGTTATACGCAAGTATTAAGCCTAATACCCGTACCTCTTTGTCATTAGAGTTAACTGTCGGTGACAAAATTGATTACGCCAATGATCGTTTAGGTGATTTAATCCAACTAGAAGGTAATATTACTGTTTTTATTACTGATCATTTAGAATTTGATTTTTACCAAACTTATAGCAAACTTGATGCTAAAAATAGAATCGGCAACAATAGTAATGTTTATGTTGAGAATATTTCTGAATTACGTTTGTCTTACCAATTTGATGTGCAAAGCTATTTAAAACTTAGCTTAGTTTATAGTGATGTTGACAAAAATCCTGATAACAATGACTATATTAGCTCAACGAAAAATAAAGATTTATCAAGCCAATTAATTTACGTCTATAAACTTAACCCGCAAACAGTATTTTTCTTAGGCTACTCTGACAGCAGTCTTCAAGATGATGATTTAACTAAATTAACCCGCGTAGAAAAAACTTTTTTTACCAAGATTAGCTACGCATGGTCACCTTAAGTTGCTTGTATATTACCCTGTGTATTTAAAGTTAAACGTGTTTTGTTAACATCAATAACAATGGTTGCCGATATTTTATCATGAATCGCTTGCCTATTAGGGTCCCAGTAAATTTGAATGAAGCCCAGCAGTCCTGTTGCAATCCCAGCCCCATAACCACCATACCTTCCAAAACTATCCCAAAGTGATAAAGGAGTACCATCAAGTTGAAGTACTTTAATACCTAAGACTTTCTTACCAATCGTTTGTCCATGGCCTAAAGCTATGAAGACGGTAAAATAAAATGTTGCCCAACCAAAGCCTAAGCCTAAATCGATAATAATTCCTTTAATTAATTCTATAACTGAATAAATGGGCTTATTAGGAGCTTCTTGTTTGTAACTGTTTTTTGCTGGTTTTTGTTCTTCAGCTAATAATTGACTAGCTTGTTCAATAGCTATTTCAGGCGAAAAAGTGGTTAACTCAAGTTGATATACAGTAAGCATAAATTCAATTAATTCGGCTTGCCCTACTGAGTTAAGCTTGGTTTTCTCACTAATTTTAATGAATATACCCGTCACCTCTTCTGATTTAGCATCGACAATACCATTGGCCTTAATCTTAGCCATATTAATCACAATAGGCCGTAATTCATTTTTCCAACATTCAAGCTGTTTACAGTCGCTATCTGCAATAGTACTCATAGTCGAAACAGCAAATCCAGTAAGCGCGACAGAGCTTTTAAATGATATTGGATTATCTTCTACATTTATGACTGCATTTTTGCTTTCTATACCAGCAAACGTTAACAATTTAGGCAGAGTATCAAGCAAAATTATAAATAAAACTAATGCGCCGATAAAGCGCATAAAAGCTCTGCGTTTAGCGCCCTTAATCTTTCCACGCGCCTGCGCCCTTTGCTTGCTCCCTAAACGATAAAGCGTTATTGCAATAGCAAATGCTAATACCACACCAGTAATACCGCTTAATAATGCAATCAAACCTAAATCAATGAGTAAAGCAATTGCACGTTTAGTCGGTGATGCTAATGGCAAGCCAAACAATGACTTGTCCATTCTAAAGGCAAAGGGAGTTAAAAAGTGCTTGGTTTCTTCTGCTGACAATTCACTGATATCAACAAAACTATCTGTGGTTTGTGTAGAAACTGTGCCTTTATCTCTTATTAAGTCAGTACCTGCCATCAGCTAGACCTCATTATTTACTTATGCTGAACATTAAATCAGTGCTTTAATACCTTGCCCTAACCCTGCGAGAGTGAGTGGATACATTTTATTATCGACGAGGCCCCGCATTATTTTAATAGAAGCATAATAAGGCCATTGCGCTTCATTTTGAGGATTAAGCCAAATAACCTTATCAAAATGGTCAGTTAACCTTTTCATCCAAACGTTACCTGCTTCTTCATTCCAATGTTCAACACTACCACCGGGGTAAGTAATCTCGTAGGGTCCCATTGTTGCATCGCCAACAAATATTACTTTATAATCACGACTATAAGTATGCAGCACTTGCAACAGATCAATTTTCTCATTACGCCTACGGTTATTATCTCGCCAAACATTTTCGTAAAGGCAGTTATGAAAATAAAAAAACTCTAAGTGTT
>Ga0209292_1000761_pt1:2500-41240 | contig 41240 bp, 30 predicted proteins | sample GOMGulsemesocosm_2_FD_184634 | JGI IMG/M metagenome (GOLD analysis project Ga0209292, IMG submission 184634) | Methane-oxidizing microbial communities from mesocosms in the Gulf of Mexico - GOM9C Gulf of Mexico (SPAdes) (version 2) | ecosystem: Environmental > Aquatic > Marine > Cold...
AGTAACTAACAACTTGAATAACTTGCTGAAGTCTCTAGCGAGTGCCCACACAAATTATCTGATTAACTATTTTAAAGAGCGGTCCGACTTATCAGTGTTTGATAGTAAGTTACTTGGTAACTTGTCAGTGAAGCTTTGTTTGCTTCCCCGTGTCAGTGGGGCGTATAATACCCACCTCAGTTTTTATCACAAGCGCTTTTCGTTATTTTTATGAATTAATCCAAATAAATAGCAAAAACACCTACCCTCGCTCAATAATCATACAAAACAACAAACAAAGCCTATTTGAATAACTATATTTGGTGAATATAACGACTCATAACGCACCTTAGCCCCACAAAACGGAACACTAGATCTCAAAAAGCAAAAAGGGAGCCGAAGCTCCCTTTTTAATATTGATAATCTAAATACCTTAAGGCATTGAGGCTATTCAATAAGATTAACCACCCACATAACTCAACATCACGCCGGCCGCCACAGCAGAACCGATAACACCCGCTACGTTTGGCCCCATTGCATGCATTAGCAAGAAGTTTTGCTTGTTCGCTTCAAGACCCACTTTATTAGCAACTCGCGCTGCCATTGGTACCGCGGATACACCAGCAGCACCAATCAATGGATTGATTGGCACACCACCAAAGCGGTTTAGCCCTTTCGCCATCATGATACCTGTTGCTGTACCGATAGAGAATGCAACCAAACCAAGTGATAATATACCCAGCGTTTCAAGATTCAAAAAGTCTTCAGAACTCAATTTAGAACCAACACCTAGACCCAACATAATAGTTACTATGTTAATAAGTGCATTTTGAGCCGTATCACTTAAACGATCTACCACGCCACTTTCGCGCATCAGGTTACCAAAGCAGAACATACCCAATAAAGGTGCTGCTGATGGTAGAAACAATGCTGCTAGTAGCGTTACAACGACTGGGAATACGATTTTCTCAATTTTTGATACTGTTCGTAATTGCACCATTTTAATAGAGCGTTCTTCATGCGTTGTCATTGCTCGCATGATAGGCGGCTGAATTAATGGAACCAAGGCCATGTAAGAATAAGCCGCTACCGCAATCGCACCCAGCAAATCAGGTGCCAATCGACTTGCAACAAAGATAGCCGTTGGACCATCAGCACCACCAATAATACCGATCGCAGCGGCGTCTGCCAGACTGAAATCCATAATACCGAATGAGCCAAGCAGTACAGCGCCAATAACAGTTGCAAAAATACCGAATTGAGCCGCTGCACCTAACAATAAAGTTTTTGGATTAGCCAGCATTGGACCAAAGTCCGTCATCGCCCCAACACCCATAAAGATAAGTAAGGGGAATAGACCGGTTTCGATACCACCATGGTAAATGTAATACTGCAAACCACCCGGTGTTACTAGATGACCTGTTGCATCATAAACAGGTGCGGCCATAAAACCAGCACCTGGGATATTCACCAAAATTGCACCAACACCAATAGGCAGCAACAACAATGGCTCAAAGCCTTTTTTGATTGCGAGATAGACTAATAACAAGCCCACCGCAATCATTACCGCTTGACCAAACTCGAGTTGGTAGATACCTGTATCGTGATACAGGTTGAGTAATTTACTTTCCATTCTGTTGAAACCTCTACAGAGTTACTAAGGTTTGACCCACTTGAACTGAGTCACCTTCTTTCACTTGAATACTGCCAATCACACCACTTTTAGGTGCAGAGACTTCTGTCTCCATTTTCATTGCCTCAAGAATAAAGATGGTCTCGCCTTCTTCAACTTGCTGGCCTGGAGAAACTAGAATTTTGAAAATATTACCAGCCAATGGTGCTGGTACTGGTTCACCGGCAGAAACAGGTGCCGCAGCAGCAACAGGTGCAGAGGCTGCTGTTGGTTGAATGTTTGTTACATCTCCCCCCTCAGCAACTTGAACAACATAATCTTGACCACCAACACTGACCGTATAAACACTGGCTTCACCAGGTGTTGCTACAGGCGTCGCTGCAACTTCAGGTTCAGTACCAGGAACAGGCTCAAAGGCATCAGGATTATTTCTATTTTCAATAAACTTCAAGCCAATTTGTGGAAATAGTGCATAAGTTAAAACATCATCGATTTGATCGTTAGATAACTTAAGACCTTTCTCTTTAGAGATATCTTCCAACTCTTTAGTCAGCTTATCTAATTCATTTTCAAGCAAGTCAGCTGGACGACAGGTAATCGCTTCTGCACCATCTAATACTCGCGTTTGCAATTCAGCATTAAATTCTGCTGGCGCCGCGCCGTATTCACCTTTCAGTATGCCCGCTGTTTCTTTTGAAATTGATTTGTATCGCTCACCCGTCAACACGTTCAATACCGCTTGAGTACCAACGATTTGCGATGTAGGTGTAACCAGTGGAATCATACCTAGATCTTTACGAACACGCGGAATCTCAGCCAATACATCATCAAACTTATCAGCAGCACCCTGCTCTTTAAGTTGTGATTCCATATTGGTCAGCATGCCACCTGGTACCTGCGCAATTAAGATGCGTGAATCAGTACCACGTAAAGAGCCTTCAAATTTCGCATATTTCTTACGTACGTTACGGAAGTAAGCTGCAATTTCTTCTAGCAGACCAAGATCTAAACCAGTGTCACGATCGGTTCCTTGAAGCGCTGCAACAACAGACTCAGTGGCACTATGACCATAAGTCATCGACATTGAAGAGATGGCAGTATCAACACGGTCAATACCTGCTTCAATCGATTTAAGAATTGTCATATCTGACAAACCTGAAGTGGCATGAGCATGCAACTGTACTTCTAGGTCTGTTTGAGCTTTTAGCAATGATACCAATTCAAATGCATCATAAGGTGTCAAAATACCTGACATATCCTTAATGGCAATGGAGTCAGCACCCATATCTTCTAAACGCTTAGCATAATCAACCCAGTTTTTAGTGGTATGAACATGACTCTTTGTATATGAAATTGTACCTTGTGCATGCTTACCCATACCTTTAACCGCTTTAATCGCAGTTTCTAGGTTACGCGGGTCATTCATCGCATCAAAAATACGGAACACATCAACACCATTAGTGGCAGCGCGCTCTACAAATTTACTGACTACGTCATCAGCATAATGACGATAGCCCAACAAGTTTTGTCCACGTAGCAACATTTGCTGCGGCGTGTTTGGCATGGCTTTTTTCAATTCACGGATACGATCCCATGGATCTTCGCCGATAAAACGAATGCAGGAGTCGAACGTAGCGCCACCCCAAGATTCAAGCGACCAATAACCTACTTGATCCAACTTTTCTGCAATCGGTAACATATCGTCGATACGTAGACGTGTTGCAAATAAAGATTGATGAGCATCGCGAAGCACTACATCTGTAATGCCAAGAGGTTGCTTGCTTGTTGTCATAATGTTTCAGCCTCTAAAAATGGTGTCTAATAGTTAAGTTATAATTATATTATTTTGATTTAGCTCGGTGCTGATGGATCGCTGCTGTTATGACCGCAGTCAATGTTGCATCAACAGAGCCAGCAGCTGGCGCAGGTGTTGCAAACTTTTTAGCTTGAATCACTGGCTCAGCTTCGGGAAAGTGCTTATTCAAAAAAGACGACATGTAGCTGGTCACTACAATAAGAATGACAAGGAATAAGAATACAAATCCCATCCCTAGAACCATCAATCCTAAACCGTCTTCAAGTAATGTGTTCATTTTATACCCCTGACTAAAGGTTAATCATCTTGCTTGCAATCCACTTATGTGATCATATTCACACCAGTAGCAGACTACCTGTATTTGGTTGTGTTCATTTTTACCACAAACCAGAACAGTTTCATATTTTTTTTGCATAACAGTTTGGTTATTTGTGATAAACGCTCAAGTCAACACCTCCTCTACGCTCCAAAATAGTTCAAAAAACACCCAGCCACGCCTCGCTGTAGCACCAATGGAAGGCATTATGGAGCATACCATGCGCCAACTCTTGTCTAATATCGGCGGAATGGACTACTTTGTGTCCGAATTTGTACGAGTAACCCAATATCCGGTCCCTTCACACACCTTCACCCGCATGGTTCCGGAAAACAAAGACAAGGCTCAGACAAAATACAGACACCCGGTACACACTCAACTCCTAGGCAGCAACCCTGAGATCATGGCCATGAGCGCTATCAATGCGGTCAATTCTGGCGCAACCCACATAGACATAAACTTTGGCTGCCCTGCAAAAAGAGTCAACGGCCATGGCGGCGGATCGTTTTTATTACAGAGTCCTGATGCGCTACATCAAATCGTCAGCTCGATTCGACAGACATTACCCGAACACATCCCTCTTTCTGCCAAAATTCGACTTGGCTTTGAAGATGAAACCCTACTGTTTGAAAATGTTGATGCCATCGAAGCTGCTGGCGCAAGCAAACTTGTCATTCATGGCAGAACTAAAAAGGACGGTTACAAACCCCCAGCTCGTTGGGAGAAGATTGGACAGATCAAGGCAAAAACTAAAATGAAGGTGGTCGCAAATGGCGACATCAAGGATTATGACTCACTCATTGCCTGCCAACAAACCACACTATGCGATGAGTTCATGATAGGTCGGGGCGTATTAGAGAACCCTTTCGTATTTCAGGAAATCAGACGTAAACTAGCAGGACTTGAAGCACTAGATTACAGCCAGCAGCTGCCAGAACTATTTGAAGTCTATTACAGATCACTCAATGGCCATTACGATGAAGTACCTAAGTTAGGCAGACTTAAACAATGGTGTGGTAGCTTAAGAAAACACTTCCCTATCATTGACGAAAACCTTAAACCATTAAGACAAAGTAACTCTACTGCTGAATTCTTTCAACACGTCAGCAATATCATCAAATAAACCTGTTCCGCCAAGGATGGCGATATAAACAACCCATACACAACCCGCCTACCGATACAAACAACACAACCCAACCTCCTCTTAAGTTCAGAAGACATTCAAATCACGACGAACAAAAAAACAACCCTTCCAATAAAATACAAAAACACAAAAGAAGGTTGGAAAAGTTGGAAAAGTTGGAAAAGTTGGAAAAGTTGGAAAAGTTGGAAAAGTTGGAAAAGTTGGAAAAGTTGGAAAAGTTGGAAAAGTTGGAAAAGTTGGAAAAGTTGGAAAAGTTTGAAAAGTTGGAAAAGTTGGAAAAGTTGGAAAAGTTGGAAAAGTTGGAAAAGTTGGAAAAGTTGGAAAAGTTGGAAAAGTTGGAAAAGTTGGAAAAGTTGGAAAAGTTGGAAAAGTTGGAAAAGTATTTTAAACAGAATTTAGTATGAAAAGAAATATTATGAGGTAGTGCAGAAAGGAAGTTTTATGCTTTTAAAGAAGATTAAAGAATGGTGCACCCGGGAGGATTCGAACCTCCGACCGCTCGGTTCGTAGCCGAGTACTCTATCCAGCTGAGCTACGGATGCAGTAATCTTTTTTAATTTTGTAAGATGCTAGCTTACGATTTGATAAGTTAAATGGTGCACCCGGGAGGATTCGAACCTCCGACCGCTCGGTTCGTAGCCGAGTACTCTATCCAGCTGAGCTACGGATGCACAACAGAAACTTACTTATTTTCTAAGTCTGGATTCTTTAGAAAACATTACGACATTTTAAATGGTGCACCCGGGAGGATTCGAACCTCCGACCGCTCGGTTCGTAGCCGAGTACTCTATCCAGCTGAGCTACGGATGCATCAGAAAAAATGGCGGAGAGTTAGGGATTCGAACCCTAGATGAGTTTCACCCCATACTCCCTTAGCAGGGGAGCGCCTTCGGCCACTCGGCCAACTCTCCGTTACAAGTGCGGGAAACCTAAAAAGCTTCTCCCTAACAAGTGCGGCGAAGTATATATGACTCAATTAACTTGTAAAGACTTTTTTTAAATTAATCTTCAACTTCTTGTTCGTCTTGTTCTTTTTGGATGCGAAGATAGATTTCTTCACGGTGAACAGATACATCTTTTGGCGCATTAATACCGATACGAACCTGATTACCTTTAACACCAAGAACAGTAACAGAGACTTCGTCACCAACCATTAGCGTTTCACCAACACGGCGAGTAAGAATAAGCATAATTTTTCTCCTTAAATATCCTTTGAGGAGGTGATTTGAAGATATCACCCCATTTCTTTGTAAGAAAAGGCTTACAAGGCGAATTGTAGCGTCTAGATGAAAAATACGCCAATATTTTCATCTAGACTTTTACTTATTCTCTAATCTTGTCTCTATTACCTTACTATTCAGCTTCCGCTTTAATGCCCGTACCACTTAATTCAAAGGAAGAATGAAGTGAGCGAACCGCTAACTCCATATATTTCTCATCAATAATGACTGACACCTTGATCTCTGAGGTAGAGATAAGCTGAATATTAATAGACTCTTGTGCTAACGCTTTGAACATAGTGCTCGCCACACCAGCATGAGAGCGCATACCAACACCGACAATGGATACTTTCGCAATTTTCGCATCACCAATAACACCACGCGCACCCAGTTCAGTCTGGATAGCCTGAAGGATCTTCATAGCGGGTTCAAACTCATTACGATGTACGGTAAAAGTAAAATCAGTCGTACCATCTGCAGAGACGTTCTGAACAATCATGTCCACTTCGATGTTAGCATCACTAATCGGCACCAAAATTCTCGAAGCAATACCAGGGATATCCGGCACACCTTGCAATGTTAATTTGGCTTCATCTCGGTTAAACGCAATTCCAGAAACAGCTGGTTGTTCCATATCTTCATTCCCCTCAGTAGTAATCAATGTACCTTCACCTTCAGTAAAACTAGAAAGTACACGTAAAGGCACTTGATACTTACCAGCAAATTCAACCGAACGAATTTGTAGAATTTTTGAACCTAGGCTCGCCATTTCCAACATTTCTTCGAACGTAATCTTTTCTAAACGACGCGCACTATCTACAACCCGAGGATCGGTCGTATACACGCCGTCAACATCAGTGTAAATCTGACACTCATCCGCTTTTAAAGCAGCGGCCAAGGCAACACCCGTGGTATCGGAGCCACCACGACCCAAGGTCGTAATATTGCCAAACTCATCTGCACCTTGGAAACCTGCCACAACAACAACGCGCCCAGCATCCAAATCAGTACGCATTGCCTGCGTATCGATATCTTGGATCCGCGCCTTGCCATGTGCATTATCTGTGGTGATACGAACTTGTGAGCCCGTATATGAACGTGCATCAAGACCACGACTTTTAAGTGCCATAGACAACAAGGCGATCGTGACTTGCTCGCCTGTTGATAACAACACATCCATTTCTCTTTGATCAGGTACTTCTTGCATACTCTTAGCCAGGGCAACCAAACGGTTGGTTTCGCCACTCATAGCTGAGACAACAACAACTACATCATCACCTTGCTCACGGTGCCTTTGCACTCGATCAGCTACGGCCCCGATACGCTCTACCGAGCCTACCGATGTGCCGCCATACTTTTGAACTAACAACGCCATAGTTTTTTATTTAAACCCACATAATTTGCCAAAAATGGCTTTTTTTACAATTTACTCGCGACCCAAGGTTGTACCGATGCCAACGCCTCTGGCAAACCTGCTGGATTATTGCCTCCAGCTTGTGCCATATCTGGTCGACCGCCCCCACGACCGTCAACCAAAGGCGCTACCATCTTAATTAGGTCGCCAGCTTTTACTTTTTTCGTTAACTCTTTAGTAACACCTGCAATCAAGCTCACTTTAGAATCATTAACACTTGCCAATAGAATAATCGCTGACTCTAGCTGACTCTTAAGCTGATCCAGCATATCGCGAAGCACCTTAGGATCATCCACTTCAACTTGTGCAACCAAGAGCTTACCACCGTCAATATCGATAGCTTGTGATGCTAAATCAGAACCCGCTTGGGCTGCTAATTTTGCTTTAATCACATCCAACTCTTTTTGTAATGCACGATTTTGATCCGAAAGCGTGACCACTTTTTCGATCACATTTTCTTTATTACCCTTAACCAATGCCGCTACTTGTTGCACTGTTTTTTCAGTCGCTCGGGTATAATCAATCGCCACTTTACCTGTGATTGCTTCAATACGGCGCACACCAGCAGCAATACCACTTTCAGCAATAATTTTAAACACGCCTATATCACCAGTGCGCTTAACGTGAGTGCCACCACAAAGCTCTACAGAATATTCGCTACCCATGGTCAATACGCGCACCAGGCTATCGTACTTTTCGCCAAACAATGCCATCGCGCCTTTTTCTTTAGCACTTTCAACATCCATGACTTCGGTAACCACTTCATGGTTAAGACGAATCTGCTCGTTCACCATATCTTCGACTTGTTCAATCTCAGCTGCAGTAACCCCTTCAAAATGTGAAAAGTCAAAACGAAGACGCTCCGCATCACACAAGGAACCCTTTTGATGCACGTGGTCACCCACAACACGACGCAATGCTTCATGCATCAAATGCGTTGCCGAATGGTTAAGACCTGTAGCTGCACGTAAGCTTGCATCAACCGTCGCGGTTAGCGTATCACCAACACAGATGCTGCCTTCACGTAACTCACCATGGTGCAAATGGGTTTTACCTTGCTTAGTGGTATTAACAACACTAAATGCGCCCTTACCACGTAACCAACCTTGGTCACCTGCTTGGCCGCCAGACTCACCATAAAAAGGAGTCTGTTTCAAAACAATAATGGCAGATTGGCCTGCCTCGATAGTCTCTACTTTTTCACCGTCTAAAATAAGTGCCTCAACTTCGCACTCATCAACCAATTCACTATAACCTGTAAATTCAGTCTCACTCGCGTCAATAGTACCAGACATATCCATGGTAAATTGACTAGCCGAACGAGCACGATTACGCTGTGCTTCCATGGCTTTTTCAAAACCATCAGCATCAATTTCAAGCTTACGCTCGCGGGCAACATCATTGGTTAGATCAGCTGGAAAACCATAGGTGTCATACAGTTTAAATACGGTTTCACCTGGAATCGTTTTACTCTCACCCAAATCTGCAATCGCCTCATCAAGAATACGCATGCCTTGCTCAAGTGTTTTAGCAAATTGCTCTTCTTCTTTAAGCAAAATAGCTTGAATCCGATCAGCAAGCTTACTTAGATCTGGATAAGCATCCCCCATCTCAGCAACCAATGCAGACACTAAGGTATTAAAGAAAGCTTGTTTTTGACCTAATTTGTGGCCATGACGAATAGCACGACGAACAATACGACGTAAGACATAACCTCGCCCTTCATTCGATGGCACAATTCCGTCCACAATCATAAAACTACAAGAACGAATGTGATCGGCAATAACACGCAAAGATTGCGCCTCTAGATCATCCGTCCCTACCGCTTCTGCTGCGGCTTTAATCAAGTTTTGGAAGATGTCTATTTCATAGTTACTGTGCACACCTTGCAAAATAGCTGCAATTCGCTCAAGACCCATACCGGTATCAACAGACGGCTTTGGCAGAGGATTCATATTGCCGCTAGCATCACGATTAAACTGCATGAAGACCACGTTCCAAATTTCAATGAAACGATCACCATCTTCTTCAGGCGAGCCTGGAGGCCCACCCCAAATATGTTCGCCATGATCAAAGAAAATCTCAGTACAAGGACCACAAGGACCTGTATCACCCATTTGCCAGAAATTATCAGAGGCGTAACGTGCACCCTTGTTATCACCAATGCGAACGATGCGATCTTCTGGCACACCAATTTTCTTGGCCCAGATATCCCATGCTTCATCATCATCGGCGTAAACTGTTACCAATAGTTTTTCTGTTGGTAGGCCTAACACCTTGGTCAAGAATTCCCATGCGTAGTGAATCGCATCTTCTTTAAAGTAATCACCAAAGCTGAAATTACCCAGCATTTCAAAAAAAGTATGGTGACGAGCGGTGTAACCTACGTTTTCAAGGTCATTGTGCTTGCCGCCGGCACGCACACAACGCTGAGAACTGGTCGCTCGAGTATAAGGGCGATCATCAATGCCTAGGAAAACATCTTTAAATTGAACCATACCCGCGTTGGTAAACAACAGGGTAGGATCATTTCCTGGGATTAATGAACTTGAGTCAACAACTTGATGCTGTTTACTCTCGAAATATTTTAGAAATGACTGGCGTAGCTCTGAACTCTTCATTTTCAGGGGAGACTCTATATTGTTTCTAAGGCGATAAATTTAGTTTTCTCTGACTTCAAACAGAGAAAAAGTTTAGACAGAAAAGCACAAAATAGTACACGGAAAATACAGTGCTGTTCAAAAGAAAGTGAGTGTTTTTATGATTTTTTTCAATAATTGCGTATTTATCTCCAATTAAAGGAAATAAACACTCAAAAAGGCAGTTTTTTAGACAAAAAAACTGCCTAACTTTCGGCATAAGGTTAGACAGTTTAGTTAATAAGGGATTCTAGAGGTGATATTGGCGTTTTGCGCGACCAGTCATGCGGGTAACTAATTCATACGCTATGGTCGAAGAATGAGCTGCCACCTCTTCTACTGGGTTATTGTCGCCCCATAGAATGACAGTGTCGCCAACTTCAGCTCTAGGTAAGTCAGTCACGTCCAGTGTAATCATATCCATAGAGACACGCCCCGAAAGGCAACAAGCATTTTGATTAACTAACACGGGAGTTTGATGATTTGCCATTCTAGGATAACCATCACCATACCCTGCTGCTACAGTGGCAATAATTCTTTCACCTTGAGCAACATATGACCTAGCATAACCGACAGTTTCGCCGTCACTAATAGTGCGTAATGAAATAATTTGGCTAGCTAACGTCATGGCAGGCTTTAGACCCAGCGCTTGGGCACTAATCTCGTCAAAAGGTGAGATCCCATAAAGCATTACACCCGGCCTTATCCAGCCACCTTCGGGCAGTGTATGCTTTAATATTGCAGCTGAGTTCGCCACACTGACAGCTAACTGATCAAAACGCTGATGAACCTCATCAAATACTTGCGACTGCTCAGTAGTAGCGCTACTTTTTAGATCATCGGCACTGGAGAAATGCGTCATTAAAACCACCTCTTCCACATTATCACTTGCTTCAAGAGCGTCTAAATAGGGCTCAACATGATCTGGTTGGACACCTAAACGGTGCATTCCGGTATCGATTTTAACAAAGATTTTTTCTATCTTGGCATTTGAGCTTAAAAAGCCATCAAGCTGTGTCTTGCTTTCCATTGCCACCCAAAAATCATGAGTCTCACACAAAGGCCATTCAGATGCCTCAAATGTCCCTTCTAATAATAAGATAGGAGACTGAATACCTGACTCCCTTAATTCTATAGCCTCTTCAATGGCAGCAACCGCAAAGGCATCAACACTGTCATCCAAATACCTTGCAACCTCTACGGCACCATGACCATATGCATTTGCTTTTACCACCGCAAAGGCTTTGGTTTTAGGTTGCAGACTTTTAGCCAAAAAATAATTTTGCTTTATCGCAGCAAGATCAACATGCGCTATTAATGGCCGAGCCATTTTTCACCTCATTTATGAACGGAAATACAATCAAAGTAGACAAAACTATTTTTACATATAATATGCAGTTATAAGATCTATTTATTTAAACAATTACAACACTTAAACCCGTAAAACAAACAAAATACAGAGTTTTTGACTATACTACCTCTCCCGTAATATTAGATTCTGATGTAAGATTCCAATCCAATTAATTTGAGCTCATTTTTAATGGACATACTAATACAAATCAGAGAGTCAGCACTCAATATGCTAGCACGCAGGGAGCACAGCCAGCATGAATTAAAGCAGAAATTACTCTTACGCTTTAAAGACAACCCCAATGAAATAGATACAGTGACTACTACATTGATACTGGACAATTACCAGAGTGATCAAAGGTTTTGTGAGGCCTTCATCCGCTATCGTCAACAAAAAGGCTATGGAAAAGTCCGTATAGCGTCAGAATTAAGGCAAAAAGAGGTTGATTCAGAGTTAATGGAAGAATGCTTTACTAACGCTGACGTTGACTGGTTTGAATTAGCACTAAAACTAAAAATCAATAAATTTGGCGAACAAGTCAGTAAAGAGTTCGTAATCAAGTCAAAACAGTATCGCTATTTGCAATATAGAGGCTTTTCATCCGATCAAATTAATTATGCAATTCAAGAAGACATTAACGATCTAAACCATTAATTTTCATAACCCTTAGAGTAAAGACGATAAGAAACTGTCTTCCATTTCGGCATATCGACACTTCATTTGAGCAATTTCATCGTCTAATTGGCTGATCTTTTTTTGCAATGAAATAGAGACTTCAGAGTCACTTGAATTTCGTTCAAACTCTTTTTTCATTGTGCTAATTTCTAACCTAAGCTCGGCATTAGCTTCATCAAGCTGAGTTGAGTCCTGACGGTCAATTGACTCCACCCTCATACTTTGTTGCATAACATAATCTGACAACTCCGCCAGACGAGTTTGTAAATCAGCACTTTTGTTTTGCTCTGACTCCAATTCAAACTCTAACATCTCAACAAACAACTCAGATTCACTCATCATCAGTTTAAAGGCAGCAATTTTTTCAGCCAACTCATTCGCATAGGCTTGGGATTCTTCCGTTAATGGCGCCCCATCAAGCTGCCTTTCCATGTTATTGAGGCTAGTTTCTTTCTTAGAAAAAATGGCCTGCATGTTTGCCACCTCATCCTCTCTTGCCTGATTGATTTGCTGCAATTCAATATCCTTCTCAAGCGCTAGCTTATCTTGTTTCTTCACATCTTTAGAGAGTTGGTATTTGACCATTTGCAAGCTGTCTAACTTAAGTTCTAAGCGTGATAATATTTGTTTTTTATCTGATAAACTTTTTTCCAATTTCACGACGATAATATCGTAATTTATTTCATATTTATTTGAGTGCTGTTGATCAATAGCGTCTTTTACCACCAACTTCAATTCCTTGATGGTATTCGCCTGATATTCTGCAACCGCTTTTAGTTCTTCAATTTTATCTTCAAACTCATTTTGAAGCGGCGCAATAAAATCATCCAAGTCACTGCTATTAAGAAATAATTCTAAAGCCAATTGATAATCTTCAGACACTTTATCCGGCGCTTGCTTAAGCGCAGTGAGCCTTGACCTAATTGCATTCTCTAATTGATAAACCTGCACTAACTGAATTCGGATTTCTGCCAACTTAGCATCAACCTCAGGCTCACTTTCTAACTCAACTCTCATTCGATCAAATTTATTATTTAACGCCTGATTAACACCCATTTTTGCCTGTACTAATTGATTTTTCCGCTCAATATCTTTGTTAATAGCCTGCGACAAATTCCTTTGCGCTGAAATCTTTTTAACCAAAGATTCCATCATCTGAGAAAAACCGGCCTCTTGAGTCAAGGGTATAAATTGCTCTAATTGCTGATCAACCTCTTGTGAAGTGACTTTTTTGCTCACTAACTTACATTCCAAATCTAAAAAAAGTGACCAGCACTCTAGTAGCGAAAAGCGTAACTTATCTTTTTCAGGGCATGTTTTTTTCAATTCATTAACTATGGCTTGCTGCTGTGCAAGTAAAGCCAACACTGCACTCTGCTTTTGTGATTGTTGATCCGTATCTAGGGTGCTTTGCGCTTGGCCCTCAGTTTCAGATGTTAATTCGCTACGGTTTATAGCCATCAAGTTCAATTTTCGTTTTGCCACGACATAAGTCCACAGGGCAAAAATTAAAAAGCCTGCAGATAACAGCGTCACGAAACTTAGGATGAAAATTAATGTTGTCATTTAAAGCCAATTCAAGAGAGTTTTATTAAAAGCGCTATTCAAATTAATGGTTTAGCTAGTATTTAAAATAGAACATCCAGAAAAAAAATACACTCATAAAAACGCGTTTAAAATAATCAAGCGAAGTAACAGGCAAAAAAAACGGCCGCTAATAGCGACCGTTTTAATAAGAAAGAGCGTTTGATTTATAGCTTAACTAAATCAGCATCTTTTTCTTTTGTTTTATCTTCTTCTGTAGCGTCATTTTTTGGCAATAATTGCGCACGAACATTCGTTTCGATTTCAGTCGCTATCTCAGGATTATCAGACAAGAACTGAGCCGCATTTGCCTTACCTTGACCTATCTTGCTACCTTTATAAGCGTACCAAGCACCCGCTTTGTCTACCAAACCTTGCTTAACACCTAGATCAATAATTTCACCCATACGGTAAATGCCCGCACCGTACATGATCTGAAATTCAGCTTGTTTGAAAGGTGGTGCAATTTTGTTTTTAACAACTTTAACGCGGGTTTCATTACCGACCACTTCATCGCCTTGTTTGACACTCCCTATCCTGCGGATATCAAGACGTACAGAACTGTAGAATTTTAGTGCGTTACCACCTGTTGTGGTCTCAGGCGAACCAAACATAACACCAATTTTCATACGGATTTGGTTAATGAAAATAACCAAGCAATTGGCATTCTTAATCGAGCCCGTTAGTTTACGCATAGCTTGCGAAAGTAAACGCGCCTGAACACCAACAGATGAACTACCCATTTCACCTTCAATTTCTGACTTAGGCACTAGCGCTGCGACCGAGTCAACAATGATGACATCAACGCTGTTAGAGCGAACTAGCATGTCAACAATCTCAAGCGCTTGCTCACCTGTATCAGGCTGAGAAATAAGAAGGTCAGCGATATTAACACCCAATTTTTCGGCATAACTTGGGTCTAGAGCGTGTTCAGCATCAATAAAAGCACAAGTCTTTCCTTGCTTTTGCGCTTCGGCGATAACACTTAGGGTCAAAGTCGTTTTACCGGAAGACTCTGGTCCATAAATTTCACAAATACGCCCGAAAGGAAGGCCACCAGCACCCAGAGCAATATCCAAACCAAGCGAGCCGGTTGAAACAGTATCAATATCTAATTTTGCACCCTCACCCATCTTCATGATGGCGCCTTTACCAAACTGACGTTCGATTTGAGAGAGCGCGGCGTCTAACGCTTTTTTCTTGCTATCAGCTACAGATGACATGTTTAAAACCTTTCGAATATTTGAGTAATTTTGTTATGTTGAACTCTAACGCTTTTCTTTCAGGACTTCAATAAAACACTGTATAAAAAAACAGTATTTTTATTTTCGACTTTATTTTAAGTCAAAAATACCCTGTATAGCGTTCACTAACGTTAGCTCTCTTACCGCATCACGATCACCTGGAAATTGAAATCGTTGTACTTTTGCGGCTTGACCCTGGGCTGCTTGATCTTTCGTTAACCAGCCAATATAAACTGTACCTACAGGCTTTTCTTCACTGCCGCCGCCTGGTCCTGCAACCCCACTGACAGCGACACTGATGTCTGCGCCATAACTAAGTGCACCGCTACACATTTGTTCAACTACTTCAGTAGAGACTGCGCCAAATGCTTGCAAGCTACTAGACGTCACCTTCAACATCCTTTCTTTGGCTAGATTGTCATAACTGATTAATCCACCAAAAAACCAAGCGGAGCTTCCTGCTAACTGGGTACAGCTTGCGCCTATCATGCCACCAGTACAGGATTCGGCTGTGATTAACATCTTATTTTGAGACTTTAAATGATCCGCTAACTGGATAACTAACTCATTAATATCTCGACCTATCTCTTTAATTTCCTGCAATGAAAGCCCCTTTTATATGAAGTTTTAGAATGCCAAAACAAGCGCTTAAACCTATCCGCCTTTTGTCGTAGAATAGCGCCCTAATTTGAGGATAACAATTGAGCGACCTACACCATGAGTCAAGCAGCAAAAGATAACCACACCCCTATGATGCGTCAATATTTTGGATTGAAGTCACAACATCCAAATGATCTACTTTTTTATCGCATGGGTGATTTTTATGAAATCTTTTATGATGACGCTAAAAAAGCCGCTCATCTGCTAGACATAACTTTAACCTCAAGAGGTCAATCTGGCGGACAGCCCATTCCAATGGCTGGCATACCCTATCATGCTGCAGAAAATTATATCGCTCGACTCGTACGCTTAGGTGAATCCGTTGTCGTATGCGAGCAAGTGGGAGACCCTGCCACCAGCAAGGGCCCTGTTGACCGTCAGGTGGCTCGCATTGTCACACCAGGCACCTTAAGTGACGAAGCATTTCTAGAAGAACGAAAAGAAAACCTTCTTGTCTCTATCGCTCATTTATCTCAGAAGAAAAACGACATTTATGGTTTTTCCTACCTTGATATGGCTAGCGGCCGCTTTTCTGTATTTGAAGTAGAAGGTGTGGATGCTTTTGACAGCGAGTTACAGCGCCTAGCACCCACTGAAATATTAGTGTCTGAGGACTTTCCTAGTCGGAGTATGATCACCCTCGAAAAAGGTGTACGTGAACTTGGACCTTGGCATTTTGACTATGAGTCTTGCTATCGCCAGCTTATTCAGCAATTTGATACCAAAGACTTAACTGGGTTTGGCTGCGAAGAATTAAGCGCCGCTGTCTCTGCTGCTGGTGCATTATTACAATATGCAAAAGATACTCAGCGCTCAGCACTGCCCCACATTCAAGCCTTCACGCTTGAGCACAAAGATGAAAGCGTACAAATTGACGGCGCTACCCGTCGCAATTTAGAAATAGATTTAAACCTTTCAGGTAGTACTAGCAACACCCTAACCTCGGTACTTGATCGCTGCTCTTCACCTATGGGAAGTCGTTTGTTAAAACGCTGGTTACACCAGCCAAGCCGTAATCTAGACGTAATCAATGCAAGGCAAGATGCAGTACAAAGCCTGCTCAATCAATTCACCTATGATTTGATTAAGCCAGAATTAAAAGATGTAGGGGATATAGAGCGGATATTAGCTCGCGTTGCCTTAGGCTCGGCAAGGCCCAGAGACTTATTACGCTTACGCCTTGCGCTAGATGCAATACCTAGAATTAAAGCATTACTAAGCCCAATTGATAATTTACGCTTACAAACATTAAATCAGCAGTTGGCACCACTACCAGAGCTCACCCAAGAACTCACAATAGCAATCGTTGAGAATCCACCCTCCGTAATCCGTGATGGCGGCATTTTTGCAAAAGGTTATGATGGCGAACTCGATGAACTACAAGCCCTATCTACTAATGCAACAGATTATTTAGCCGAATTAGAGCTAAGAGAAAAAGCCCGTACTGGCATTAACTCATTAAAAGTAGGCTTTAACCGAGTTCACGGTTATTACATTGAGATAAGTCGCTTGCATTCAGATCAGGCGCCGGTTGATTACGTTCGACGCCAAACACTGAAAAATGCTGAGCGCTTTATCACCCCTGAGCTAAAGACCTTTGAAGACAAAGCGCTCAGCGCTAAGTCCAAAGCATTAGCGAGAGAGAAGCTATTGTATGAGCAACTACTTGTCACTATCAACTTAGAGCTCATCAGCTTACAAACAAGCAGTAACGCACTGTCAGAATTAGATGTTTTAGCCAATTTTGCCGAGCGAGCTGAACGGCATAGATATGTACGCCCAATAATACAAGATAAACCTGGCATCGAAATCATTGAAGGTCGCCATCCCGTTGTCGAATCCGTTATTACTGAACCCTTCATTCCAAACGATCTTGTGATGCATCCAAAACGCTCACTACTTATGATCACAGGTCCCAACATGGGTGGTAAATCTACCTATATGAGACAGATAGCGCTAATTACTTTGCTCGCACATACGGGCTGTTTTGTACCCGCCGAAGCTGCCAACCTATCGCTTGTGGATCGTATCTTTACCCGTATGGGGTCATCCGATGACCTCGCCGGCGGTCGTTCTACCTTCATGGTAGAAATGACAGAGACGGCAAACATACTCAATAACGCAACACCCAAGAGCTTAGTGTTAATGGATGAAGTGGGCCGCGGTACAAGCACATTTGACGGATTATCACTGGCGTGGTCTGCAGTTGACTATCTTGCCAACCAAGTGAAATGTAACGTCTTATTTGCAACCCATTATTTTGAATTGACACTGCTTGCTGATGAACTTAAAAATGCGGCTAATGTTCATCTAACAGCAACAGAACATGATGATTCAATTGTCTTTTTGCACAAGGTACATGATGGTGCTGCTAACCAAAGTTATGGCCTACAGGTCGCTCAGTTGGCAGGTGTTCCTAGAAGTGTTATTCAAGCTGCAAAGAATAAGCTGGCAGAACTCGAACTTTCAAGCCACGATTCAAATACGGTTCAGACAGCTAAAGCTCCGAATGAAGTGACACACATTCAAGCAGCGCCGCTACAGGCAGACCTCTTTGGCTCTTCCTTAGATCAAGAAGTGAAAGATAAACTGAGCACGATAAATCTTGATGAAACGACACCTAAACAAGCACTTGATACCTTATATGAATTACAGGAGCTCATTTAATACGTTAAGGGAGTTGCTCGTTAGCACCATTGTCAAATACACATATAAGTAGATGTAATTTAGATTACATATAATTTAACTAGATATCACCTTGCCGCTTAACTAGCTTAGCAACTAGAATACGGGCAATTTTATTTTAGCGGTAATCTCTATTACCCATACTGAAGGAGATAGCTTATGGCTTTCGTCGTAACTGATAATTGTATCCGTTGTAAATACACCGACTGTGTAGAAGTTTGTCCTGTTGATTGTTTCTATGAAGGGCCAAACTTTTTAGCCATTAACCCTGATGAGTGCATCGATTGTGCTTTGTGCGAACCTGAATGCCCGGCGTCAGCCATTTTCTCTGAAGATGAGCTACCTGAAGATCAAGAGCATTTTGTCGAGTTGAATGCAGACCTTGCTAATGTTTGGCCGAATATAGCAGAGAAAAAAGAGCCTTTAGCGGATGCCGCTAAGTGGGATGGCGTAGAAGATAAGCTTGAACATCTAGAAAAATAGTCAAAATTAAGGAGCCTTAGATAAACGAGGTTCCTTTTCTTTAGACGAAAAAAAGGCAGCTTATGCTGCCCTATTTTTCACTCACATCCTGTTAAGCGTCTCATCCAATGAGTTGAAATTCCTTTTCGTCATCATCCGTGATTAATAATCTTTCCTAGACCCTAACCTACACTCTTTGTACGCTAGTTCAAATTCCTTTCGATTGATTCCATTCAACTGACCACTTCCTGTGATCTTTCTCCTATGACCTTCGATACATCCTGTATCTTGCTGTCCTTGCTTCCGTCTCTTTCCATGTGTTTCCGTTTGGATGTCTTTAATGTACCAGTAATCAGAGCAGATACAAGTCTATATAAACAACAAGTAATATTTAATTTATCTATACATATCATGAGGTTACAACGAAATTACAGGCAACACACCCTAACACCTACATAACAACAAGAAATATCCTACAAGAATGTAAGAGATTACTTACAAAATCTTCGCTTTCTTTTTGATTCTTATAATAATGATTATTGGATACCAGTAAGGGGCATCATTTTGGCAAAGAGTTAATACCCAAAACAGTGCCATTTTACTTTTTAAAAAAACAAAAAAAGGGCAGCTTATGCTGCCCTATTTACACTCACATCCTGTTAAGTTACTCATCCAATGAGCTGAAGATCCATTTCATCATCGTTCGTGATTAAACCTATCCTGGCTTCTAATTTACGTCACTGTAAAATTAGCTATCAAATCCGTTCGATGGATTCCTTTCGACTGATCACTCCTTGTGATCTACTCCGTAAAGTCCTCAATACATCCTGTATTCAGCAATCCTTGCTTTCATCTCATCCCATGAGCTTCCGTTTGGATGTCTTAAATGTACCAGCATCTGAGTGATATTCAACTTTTAAAAATGACGCCGAAACCTAACAATAAACCATTAATTTCAATGACTTATAAAAAAATTACAGATTAAAACCAGCATCACCTACAAAACAAAAAGAGATGTCCTACAGCATCGTAGGACATCTCTCACAAATTCGGTATTTATTTTATTGAATAAAGCTTTATTGATTAATTATTTGCTCATTAATTTTGGGAAATATTAAAAAGTACTTAAGAAATGGTCAACCCAAGCGATAGCTTCTAGGTACGTTTCTTTTAACGTCTCTTGTGAGACTGTCCCCGTAATTTGGTGCCCTTTTGAATATTGCTCAATTTGAGTCAGGGTGAGGCCTATTTTACCACTACGATTAACAATCGCACTGGCAAGCTCTCCTGGTAAGGGAAGAGAAGCGAGTACATCCGGTAAGTCCATCCCCATACACACATCAATCATGGACAACATACCCGCTAGGAAGTATTTATCTTGATTGGTATAACCCATATCCACGGCAAATAGCTCAGCATGTTTCGCTCTAATTAATACTTGCTGTAATAACGCATGCCTATCTCCCACCATTTCAGACATGAGTAGCAGGCTAGTTAAAGACTTTAATTGCTCAGCACCCACCAAAACAATGGCAAGCTTAACGCTATCGACTGATGCTATCAGCCCGGTAACAGGAGAGTTTAGATATTTCAACAGCTTATGCACTAGACCCACATCTTGGCTAACGATACGATCTAGTTCATCCACCGACAGTTCATTGGTTTTAAGCAGCTCAGCCATTAATTGTAGCAGCGTCATACTATTAACTTTTACGGCTTTACGCTCAATTGTCTCTGGTTTCTCAAAGAAATAACCTTGGAAATAATCCACATCGAGCATACGACAGAAATTAAATTCATCCCAATTTTCAACTTTGCAGACAATTACCTTAATATCAAAATTTTTGAGTGCTTCAAGCTCAGCCATAAAAGCATCACGCCCAAGGACTTGCAGATCCAGTTTGACGAAGCGAGCAAGTTCGATAAAAGGGGTTAGCTTTGCTTCAAAACGAAAGTCATCTAATGCTATGTCGTACCCTGCATTTTTCCACTTCCTCAATGAAGCCAGTAACACTGCATCAAAATTGGCATTATCGAGCACTTCAATAACAACCTGCTCACGATCCAAAGGAACGCCGCTGGGGTTTAATAAATATGTCCTAGGGAAATTAACAAACGCCTTATTTGTGCCAACCAAGTTACTCATGCCAATTTCTAACAAACCAGTCGATACAACCTGAGCCGTCGCACTAACATCATCAAAGATTTCAGCGCTAGTTGCCGACCCATGACTTCGATACAATAACTCATAGCCATAAATAGATTGCTTAGCATCTAGAATGGGCTGACGAGCAAGAGCAACAAGGGTGTGGGTATCAAACCTATTTTCCATAATACATCTGGCCAAATTGAAGAATACATTGCTAGTGTCGCCCGATTCTGCAGAAATTGCCATTGGGTGTTACAAATAAACTTGCTAACATGCACAACCTTAAAGATACAAAAGTACCATGTGGGGTAATCATGCCAGTATATCGTTCAAAAACTACTACCTCCGGCCGCAATATGGCGGGAGCTCGCGCACTATGGCGCGCAACCGGAATGACTGATGACGACTTTCAAAAGCCGATTATAGCAATAGCCAATTCATTTACTCAGTTTGTACCAGGACATGTTCACTTAAAAGACATGGGTCAACTGGTTGCCCGTGAAATTGAAGCCGCTGGCGGTGTCGCCAAAGAATTTAATACTATTGCTGTGGACGATGGTATTGCTATGGGTCACGACGGCATGCTTTACAGCTTACCTTCTCGCGATTTAATTGCTGATTCTGTTGAGTATATGGTCAATGCACATTGTGCAGATGCCTTAGTCTGTATTTCTAACTGTGACAAAATCACACCCGGCATGTTAATGGCTGCTATGCGCCTTGATATTCCGGTTATCTTTGTTTCAGGCGGTCCAATGGAAGCGGGTAAAACCAAGCTTTCTGAAAACAAGTTAGACCTTGTTGATGCCATGGTCATAGCCGTTGACGACAGCGCTTCAGATGAAAAAGTTGCTGAATATGAACGCTCTGCTTGTCCTACCTGTGGTTCGTGTTCTGGTATGTTTACTGCCAATTCAATGAACTGTTTAACGGAAGCCATGGGCCTAAGTTTACCAGGCAATGGCACTATGCTTGCGACTCATGCTGATCGTAAACAACTGTTCCAAGAAGCAGGCCGACGCATTGTTGATATTACTAAACGTTTTTATGAGCAAGATGAAGCGCACTGGTCTCCTCGAGCGATCGCCTCTTTTGACGCTTTTGAGAACTGCATGACACTAGACATTGCAATGGGAGGATCATCTAATACCATCCTGCATTTGTTAGCAATTGCACATGAAGCCGGCGTCGACTTCACCATGGATGATATTGACCGTTTATCTCGTAAGGTTCCTCAATTCTGTAAAGTAGCGCCTAATTCACCTAAGTATCATGTGGAAGACGTACACAGAGCAGGTGGCATCTTTGGTATCCTAGGTGAAATTGATCGTGCCGGTCTCCTACATAATCAAGTTCATACAGTTCATGCTCCAACAATGACTGAAGCCCTTGAAAAATGGGATATCATGCGTTCGCCTACGCCAGAGGTAATGGAATTTTATCGTGCAGGTCCTGCCGGTATTCCAACACAAACAGCATTTAGCCAAGCAACTCGTTGGCCTTCTGTTGATGGTGACCGTGAAGATGGCTGTATTCGTAACATTGAAAACGCTTATTCACTAGAAGGTGGCCTTGCGGTACTAACAGGTAACATTGCGCTTAACGGCTGTATTGTTAAAAGCGCCGGCGTAGACGAGTCTTGCTTAGTATTTGAAGGCCCTGCTCATATTACTGAATCTCAAGATGAAGCGGTTAGCAACATCTTGGCTGACGACGTCAAAGCAGGTGATGTTGTCATCGTACGTTACGAAGGCCCACGTGGTGGTCCAGGCATGCAAGAAATGCTGTACCCAACGTCCTACATTAAGTCTAAAGGCCTAGGTAAAGCTTGTGCCCTTTTAACTGACGGACGTTTCTCTGGTGGCACCTCAGGCCTTTCTATCGGCCATGTGTCTCCGGAAGCGGCATCGGGCGGAGCCATTGCATTGGTTAGAAATGGCGATATCATTCGCATTGATATCCCTAACCGTACAATCAATGTCCTAATCAGTGATGAAGAACTTGCTGAACGTCGCACCGAAATGGAAGCCAAAGGCACTGCCGCTTGGAAACCAGAAAAAGTAAGACCTCGTAAAGTGACACCGGCATTAAAAATGTACGCTCACTTTGCTACCAGCGCAGACAAAGGTGCAGTACGTAACCTTGATCTATTAGAAGGCGAATCGATGTAATCGATACCTTAGAGTGACTTTTGTTCATGGGTCACCCTTTTAGACAAGCGCACCATCACTAAACTCACTCAATGAGTGACTAATTGGTGAGATGACTATCACTACTGGCTATTTCTTAATAAAATAGCGTATCAGTAGAGACACCAAGGCCTTGGCGTTTTTACCCAAGGTCTTTTTTATTTAGAGAATTACTATGCTTAGCTACCGCCATATTTTCCATGCAGGCAATCATGCCGATATTTTAAAACACCTTGTTGTTAGTCAAATCTGCCATCACATGACAGCTAAAGAAGCCCCCTTCTTTTATCTAGATACACATGCAGGTATTGGCCAATATGCGTTAGATTCTCAGCAAGCTCAGATGAATAAAGAGTTTAAAACAGGTATTTCACAATTACTTGAACTTAAAAATGCGCCAGAGCCCATTAAGCGTTTTTTAAAAATCGTGAAAGACATGAATCCAACCAGTAATCTTAAGCTGTACCCTGGCAGCCCTAAAGTTGTCGAAGCCTACACCCGACAAAAAGACAAGATGCACTTATGCGAATTGCATCCAAAAGATTATCCAACACTTGCGGCATTATTCCCCAATAAACGTCGCGCAAACGTTGAGAAAGCGAATGGATTTGCAGCGGTAAGGGCCATGCTACCGCCACCACAGAAACGGGGGTTGATATTGATGGATCCACCCTACGAGGTTAAAGAAGATTACAAAACGGTTGTTAAGGCACTTGCGGAAGGCCACCAGCGCTTCTCTCACGGTACCTACGCTATCTGGTATCCGGTTTTATCGCGTAAACAAGCGGATAGCTTAATTAACGCGGTACAAAGAACTAAAATTCGCAACACATTATTGCTTGAGTTGAATATTCGCGATGTAAATACAGACAAGGGCATGAACGGTAGCGGCATGATTATTGTTAATCCACCATGGAAGCTTGAAAGTGAAGCAAAAGAGTTTTTGCCTGTATTAAAAGATCTGTTGCAAGAAGATAACAAATCAAGCTTTCAGTTACGCTGGATAACACCAGAATAATTTTTTTCAACAAGTGTTAACACAAATACCATAGACTTGTTATTTTGCTTTCCGTAAAAATAATAAAGTTAATGCCTAAAGAAGATAAGGCCACTGCCTTTCAGGGATGGTTACTAGTAGCCTAAATTCAATGTGGAGTAAAAGATGTCAGCCCGTAATAATGTTTTCCAAAATGCCTTTAAGCTAATGCCGACACCTGCTTTTATTTTACATAAAGTAAGCGGGGATATTTTGGAATACAACCAAACCTTTGCTGATGTCTTTACCAAGCAGGCTCATGAAAGCCCAAGCAATTGGCTGTCTCTTAGCCAAAGCACGCAAAGCATTGAGCAGTGGCAAGCATTTAGTCAGAAGATGCAAAGTGAGCAAGCCTCACGCTGTCATGACGTGTTACGCCTAGGCGATAAAGAAGTAGAAGCAGAGCTTCACTTTCAGGAGCTGGATAGCGAACACTTTCTTGTCTGCCTTTATAGTGCTGAGCACCTTGATTTAGCAAGCACAGAAAACTCCTTACTCAAACTAGCCTTATCTGAATCATCATCGGGTCTTTGGGTATGGGATATAAAAAGTGATGCGGTCGAGTGTTCACAGTCTTTGTGCGATCTCATCGGCTGCTCGGTTCAAGCCAGCCCTAAATCGACAGCGACTTGGCACTGCCTTGTTCACCCTGAGGATTTAGCCAATCTAAAACAGATTGTTGAGCAACATATTGCTGACGCCACTAAAAATTACGAAGCTAGCTATCGCATCTTACAAGGTAATGGCAATTACCTTTGGGTCAAAGAAAGAGGGCTAACCTATGCCATTAATAGTGACAACAGCATCGCCAAAACCGTTGGTTTTATCGAAGATATAAGCTCTCAGAAAAAATTGGAACAGCATTTACGTCGCCAAGCAACCTTTGATGATTTAACCGGTTTACTGACCCACAGTGCCGCTATGACACACTTTAAGAAGCAACTCGGGTTATCTAAACGCCAGTACACACCGCTAACCATGGTGAAAATTAATTTAAATGCCGATGGTGCGTTAAGTCAGTTGATCTACGAAGAAAAAAACCAAATTATTAAATTAGCGGCCAAAGACCTTTATCGAAATATTCGGGATGGGGATATTCTAGCGCGTGTGGCATCTGACAAGTTGTTATTATTACTACCCAATACCAATGTACGAGATGCGAAACAATTGCTTGATGAAGCAATAGACTCTGTCCATAGCCTCAACTTCACTAAGAAAAACGGTGCTTTTCATACGTTGGCTATCTGTGCCGGCGTTGCTACTTTCCCAGAAGACGGCGAAACGATCGAAGAATTAGCAGAGAGCGCCAACAATGCTGTGGAAGCCTATGATAATAATGACACCATTATTGAGCTTAAATAAAAAGCATCACAGGATAAAGTAACAGACATAAAAAATGCACTTAAACGTGCATTTTTTTATGACTTAGATATCAGGCTAGAACCCCTATCAAGAGTCGCTCAAGCCTGATCTTTCAATCCATAAATACTGAATCGATAGTCATAAGGGTTTGGCCCTGACGCCGAAAAATCCTCATGTCCAACTTCATCATATAATGACCAATCCACTTGAGGAAAATAAGCATCCCCCTCAACATCAGCCAATACGTGAGTAATATAAAGTCGATCCGCTTTCACTAAAGCCTGCTTGTATATTTCAGCACCGCCTATCACCATCACTTCTTCATGACCTTCCACTAGGGCGATATTTTCACCTAACTCAACAGCCTGCTCTAACGAAGAAACCACGTCAATCGCATCACTCTCACCCACACCCGTATAGTCAGACTGTCTAGTGATCACGATATTACGACGACCAGGTAAAGGTCTACCAATAGATTCATAGGTTTTTCGACCCATGATAATAGGTTTGCCCATGGTGACTTTTTTGAAATATTTCAGGTCATTAGGCAAGTGCCAGGGCAAATTATTATTAATGCCAATAACATGATTCTGTGCCATGGCCACAATTAAGGACAACATCTTTTCACCTCACTTAATAGGGTCAATTAGATCGCGATAGGAGCCGCTATATGAGGCTCTGGATCATAATCAAGAATTTCAAAATCTTCGAATTTATAATCGAAAATAGAGGCGGGCTTGCCATGTATTTTTAGCTTAGGTAACGCTTTTGGGGTTCGCTTAACTTGGGTTTTCGCCTGCTCAATGTGATTACTATATAAATGGCAATCACCAATAGAGATAACGATTTCGCCCACATCCAGATCACACTGTTGTGCCAACATATGCGTCAAGAAAGCTAATGATGCCGTGTTATAAGGGTTACCTAAAAACAGATCATTACTACGAATATACAATGACGCACTTAACTTATTATCACAGACATAAAACTGGTATAAAACATGGCAAGGTGGAAGTGCCATACGCCCTTCTGCGGCATTCACATCAGGTGCTTTGGTTTCATCAGGTAAACACGCAACATTCCAACCATTGATAATATGACGGCGGCTATTCGGGTTGTTTTTCAAGCTTTTGATCAATTCTGATACTTGATCATACTCTTGCCCATCATGGCCTTTCCAAGCACGCCACTGAGCACCGTATACTGGCCCAAGTTCACCTTCTTTGGTTGCCCACTCATCCCAGATTTTCACACCATTATCAGACAAATACTGAATATTTGTCTCGCCTTTCAAAAACCATAGAAGTTCATGCAAAATACTACGAATATGCAATTTCTTGGTGGTTAATAAAGGAAAACCTTGAGCCAAGTCATAGCGAACCTGACGTCCAAAAACGCTATAAGTACCTGTACCAGTACGGTCACCCTTAAACTGCCCATTCTCTAGGACATCGTTAAGAAGCTGAATATAAGGAAGCATATTTTTTACCTATTTTGATCTTTATGCGGCGCATCATATAGAGACTAAGACTCTCACTCAACGCTTATTTTTAACAGCCAACGGCTTACTAATTTGCTGCTTTTGTAAACTATAAATAATTAAGGCCAAACCAATTAATACCATAGGAATGGATAACAATTGCCCATTGGTTAACCAACCAAACGCAATATAACCAATATGAGCATCCGGCTCACGGACAAATTCGACTAAAATTCGGAACAGACCATAACAGGCTAAAAAGCTTGCCGATACAAAATAACGAGGTCTAGGGCTGCGAGAGATCATCCATAAAATCGCAAACAACAAAACCCCTTCAAGGGCGAACTGATATAACTGTGATGGGTGGCGGGCAAGCTGTAGCGGATCGCCTGGAAAAATCATGGCCCAAGAAACATCCGTCTCACGTCCCCATAATTCACCACCAATAAAGTTGCCTAAACGACCCGTTCCTAAACCAATGGGTACTAAAGGGGCTAAAAAGTCCATCACATCAACAAAGTGCTTATTGTATTTGCGAGCAAACAAGAGCATAGCGAGAATGACACCAATCAAACCGCCATGAAAAGACATACCACCTTCCCAGACTCGTAATATACTTAATGGCTCAGCCAATAAACGATCAAACTGATAGAAAAAGGCATATCCAATGCGCCCTCCTAATATGACGCCCATAGCGCCATAAAAAATCATGTCACTCACCTGCTCTTGATTCCAAGCACCGGCTGAATGTTTAGCGCGATAGTTACCTAATAAATAGGCTCCCGCAAAACCAATTAAATACATGATGCCATACCAATGAACGGCCAATGGGCCAAGTTCAATCGCTATAGGGTCAATATTTGGGTAGTCGATCATATTCTATCCACTTAAATGAAAGGCGTTTTAGGTTAAATACTTAGGTCAGGCTAAGAGTATTAATCAAGAATTAGGTTCATTAATTTAAACACTAATTCTTGATAATCGTCTTGATCACTTATTGGATTTACTTTTACTTGGACGCACTAATCGCTCAATATTAGCCTCACGCATCAAGCGATTCATTGTTTGTACGACAGCATCGGCATGGGCAAGGCCAATCACCTGCTCTAACATGAGTTGAGCCTGCTCTTCGGTAATATTACGAATAACGGCTTTTACCTTAGGTAGGCTGGTTGCACTCATTGACAGAATGTCATAACCCATTGCCATTAATAAAATAGCGCCCATAGGATCACCCGCCATTTCGCCACAAACACTTAAACTAATAGCTTCATGCTGAGCTTCAATCACAATATTGAGCAAAGCCCTCAATACAGCGGGATGGAAGCAGTTATATAAGTCTGCCACCCTAGGGTTATTTCTATCTACTGCCAAAAGGTATTGGGTTAAATCATTACTACCAACAGACATAAAGTCGACTAAAGAGGCAAGCTGTTTTACTTGATAAACCGCTGCCGGTACCTCAATCATGACACCCACTTCTGGCATTTTTATGTCATAACCTTCTTCTTTAATTTCTGCATAGCCACGGCGTACTAAGGCCAAAGCGTCTTCCACTTCAGCCACATTGGAAATCATAGGCAATAATATTTTGAGGTTATGCAAACCCGCACTGGCTTTCATCATGGCCCTGATTTGCGCCATAAATATTTCCAAATGATCCAAGGTGACACGTATTCCACGCCACCCTAGAAAAGGGTTTTCTTCTTTAATCGGGAAGTAAGGCAGCGCCTTATCACCACCGATATCCAAGGTCCGCATGGTTACCGGTGCCGGGGCAAAACCCTCTAACTGCTGTCGATATATGACAACTTGCTCAGCCTCGGTAGGGAAACGCTCACGCACCATGAAAGGTACTTCGGTACGGTACAAACCAATACCTTCTGCGCCACGATCCAGTGATCGCCAAATATCAGCAGAGAGGCCGGTATTTACAAATAACGATAAGCGGTGTCCATCACAAGTCTCACAAGGCAGATCTTTCAGGGTGAGATATTCTTCTTCAAGGGCTTTTTCTTCATCAACAATTTGTTGAAAAGTATCAACTAATGCATCAGAAGGGTAGGTGAATACCTGCCCTTGATAACCATCGATAATCATATCAACGTTTTCAAGTTGATTATAAGGTAAATCCAACGCCCCCATGACGGTCGGTATTCCCATGGCGCGCGCTAAAATCGCCACATGAGAGTTACCTGATCCCATCACAGAAACCAAACCTCTAATTTTATCTAAGGGCACTTCACCCAACATAGACGCCGTTAATTCCTCACCCACTATGATGGCAGGTTCACTAAAGCGCTCAGCAAGATTTGGCGAATTTTCTTGTAAGTGAGAGAGAATGCGACGGCCAAGATCACGTAAATCTGACGCCCTTTCTCTTAAATAAGGATCATCCATTCTATCAAAATGAGAGATATGGAATTTTATAACTTCACGTAATGCACCTTGCGCCCAATTACCGCCACGGATTTTTTGCTCTATTTCATAGGCTAAAGCATTGTCATCTAGCATTTTCAGATAGACATCAAAGAGGGCTTTTTCATCGTTGGATAGGTGTTTACTAAGTCGATTACTCGCTTTTTTAATGTCCTTTCGAACCGCTAACAGCGCAGCATTAAAAGCAGCTAACTCAGCGTCAACATCCCCAACCTTACGATCCGGAATAACATTAAGATCGGCAGGAGGATAGACGACTATGGCTTTTGCGATCGCTACACCTGAACTACCCGCGATTCCCTTGTAACGCAAATCCCCTTCAGGTTTAGCATTTGATCCTAAACTCGTCATAGCACCCGTTGCTTCAGCGTGGGCAATAACACCCGCTAACTGAGCAGACAAAGTGATTAAGAAGGCTTCTTCACCTTCATCAAAACGACGTTTATCTTCATGCTGTACAACCAATACACCTAACACCTGGCGGTGATGGATAATGGGCACACCTAAAAAAGATTGGTAGCGTTCTTCACCCGTCCCTTTTAAGTAATGAAACGAGGGATGAGAATGGGCATCTTCAAGGTTAACAGGCTCTGCGCGACGGCCCACTAAGCTGACCAAACCCTCATTAGGTTTTAGGCTTGCTTGACCCGCTACTTCGGAGTTTAGACCTCGAGTGGCCATTAAAATATAATTTTGGGTGTTAGGGTCAACTAGGTAAATAGAACATACTTCTGCACGCATGGCTCGTCGTACACGGCGAACTATAATATCTAATGCAGCAGGGAGCGATTGTGCCGCTGTTACTTCCTGTGTAATACGTCTTAGCAAACCTAGCATAGCCTTCCTTTCAAGCCAAAGTCCGTTATGCGACGGACTTATCGAGTTTTTTTAGCCTTTTATGGGCATTGGGGATTAATTCTTTTAGTGCGCGTCTGTAAACATCTTTTTTAAATGCAACGACTTGCCCTAGGGGATACCAATAGCTAACCCAACGCCAGCCATCAAACTCAGGGCAGTCTGCTGAGTCAACACATACGCAGGCATCGGCGCAACGTATGGATAACAAATACCACTTTTGTTTTTGGCCGATACAAAGGGGTTTACTATTGTGCCTCAACATACGTTTTGGCAAACGGTAACGTAACCAACCTCGGGTTTTCCCGATGATTTCTACCTGGTGAGGCTCTAACCCCACCTCTTCTTTGAGTTCACGAAAAAGCGCCTCTTCCGGCGTTTCATCATGCTTGATTCCGCCTTGCGGAAATTGCCAAGCGTTTTGTCCTATTCGACGAGCCCAAAGAAGTTGGCCACGCTCGTTCATCAGTATGATGCCCACATTCGGTCTATATCCGTCCGCATCAATCACGAGCTATTACCTTTTAAAATCGTTCTTTCGAAAGTTAAAATAAATTACGCCATTGTTCCATATTTCCCCCTTCTTCACAAATCGTACCTCTGTTAATTATTCTCACGAAAGGTATACTTTTGATAAAATCATGTATTGAGGAAAACCTGTGACACTGGCTATTTTTGACCTAGACGGCACCCTACTTTCGGGTGACAGTGACTACAACTGGGGACAGTTTTTAGTCGAAGAGAACATAGTGGATGCCAACACCTACAAGGCGGCAAACGATAAGTTCTATCAAGATTACCTAACCGGTAGTTTGGATATACACGAATACCTTGCATTTAGCTTGGCACCCTTAGTCAATTTCAATCAGGCCCAATTAGTTGAACTTCACAATCAGTTCATGCAGAAAAAAATTGCGCCCATGATGCAAGACAAAGCCCTAAAATTGATTCAAGAGCATAAAAACAAAGGCCATTTCTTGATGATAATCACGGCGACCAATGAATTTGTTACCGGCCCCATTAGCAAATTACTGGGCATGGACCATCTCATTGCGCCTACGCCAGAAGTGATAGATGGCCGATATACAGGCTCAATTATTGGTATTCCAAGCTTCCAAGCCGGCAAGGTAACCCGTTTAAATGCTTGGCTCAAAGAGACAGGCAATACACTGGAAGGAAGTTACTTCTATAGTGATTCGCATAACGACTTACCCCTTCTTGAATTAGTAAGCCATCCTATTGTTGTTGATGCTGATGACAAGTTAACTGAGCTTGCCAAACACAGGAACTGGCCTAACATTTCGTTACGAGATTAATATCCAAACATTAAAAAAGGCTGCCTTGGCTGCCTTTTTTAATGTTTAAAAGCCTGAAAGGCTAAAGACCCATATTATTATGGATACGATAGAACAAGGCTTTTAGGTATTCAGTTTCTTCAATAGACGCATGCACAGGATGATCCGGTGCTTGCGTACCACGATAAATAAGCTGTGAAAAACGCTCTAAAGAGCGAGTATTACTGCGTACGATCTCGTGCAATTTCTCTTCTTTAAGGTGCATAGAGCAAGATGCAGTCACCAAGGTGCCGCCTTTTGCAACCAAACGCATTGCCAGTTGATTCGTACGGAAGTACGCAGACTCACCCGACTTAGTATCTTTACGGCGAGTAATAAATGCAGGTGGATCAATAACCACCACATCAAATCGCTGCTTCTCATCAATCAATGACTGCATGGACTCAAATGCATCACCCTGCATTAAATTAGCGTTGCCTTCATATTGGTTCATTGTGAGGTTGCTCTCGACATGGCCTAAGGCTTTTGCAGACGCATCAATGAAGGTCACATCCGTGGCGCCCGCAGACGCAGCTTGCACACCCCAACCACCCACATAAGAGAAAACATCCAATACACGCTTACCTGAACTAAATCTCTGCAAGGTTTTACGGTTTTCCCTGTGATCATAGAACCAGCCTGTTTTTTGGCCGTCCCAAACAGGCGCCTCAAATAGCACACCGTTCTCTTGTAAATAAACCACTTCAGGCACTGTGCCAAACGCTTCTTCTACATAGGAATCCAAACCTTCAACGGCACGCATTTTACCGTCGTTTTTCATCAAGATAGCCATTGGCTTAATCACGTCTTCTAACGCAGTAATAATCTCGTCTTTAAGGCGCTCCATACCTGCGGTAGAAATTTGTACCACCAAGATATCACCAAAACGATCAACAACTAAACCCGATAGGCCGTCAGAATCACCGAAAACCAAACGATAATAAGGTTCTGGATAAATTGATTCACGTAGGGATAAAGCAATCTTCAATCGATGTACAATTAAAGACTTATCCATAGGTGACTTAAGATCACGACTAATTAAACGACCACAAATCAGGGTGTTTGGATTAATCATAGCGATACCTAATGGTTTACCATTAGCCGCTTCAACTACCACCTGATCACCGGCAGAAAACTGCTTTAGAGGGGTAGCATCGGTATTTACTTCATTACTGTAAATCCATTGATGGCCTGCTCTTAAGCGTCTATCCGCTTGGCCTTTTAGTCGTATTACACTCAAAATAATCATCCACGAAAGAGAAAAAAGCATTATAATAACTGAGCTAAATTTAGCTATGATTTTGCAGCAATCTCATCAATTTTTGTACGATTAATTATTTCTTTGTTTTTGATTGCGCACTGTTATTAGCTTTCTTACACTGACTTTATACAGTTTATTTATCGAGTAGCCATGTCTTCCGACCTAAGCGCAGAGCAATTAAAACGTGTACTACAGGGTGTTACTATTCCACCTCAACCCCAGGTAATGGTTGACCTTCACATGGAACAAGCCATGCCAGAACCTGATATGGCCAGAATTGCACATATAGTGTCACAGGATGTTGGCCTTTCTGCTGCCATGCTGAAATTTGTCAATTCGGCTTTTTTTGGGTTACAACGTAAAATCACCTCAATTAACCAAGCCGTCATGATGCTAGGTATCAACAGTGTGGCTAATATTGTTAATGCATTGGCGGTAAAAAGCGAATTGTCAGATGACTCTATCGCTTCACTACATAATTTTTGGGATAATGCCATGGATGTGGCTGCCGTCTGCTCCAGTATTTCAAAGCAGATCGGTTTTAAATATCAAGATGAATGTTATGCATTAGGACTTTTCCATAATGCAGGCATCCCACTGATGATGCAGCGCTTTAAAGGTTATGCGCCTGTCCTTGAAGAAGGCTATAACGACCCTGGCTTCCAGTTGACGAATATTGAAAACAAATATTTCAAAACCAACCATTCGGTCATAGGTTACTACCTAGCTAAGTCATGGGGACTCCCTAAAACCTGCTGTCATGTCATTGCCCACCAACATAGGTTAGAAAGGCTATTTAGTGAACGCATTGCAGGCGATACCAAAACACTGACCTTTGCTTCGATTTTAAAAATGTCTGAACACATATGCAGCACCTATAAACTGGTGGGCAATGCAAACATAGATTACGAATGGGACAAAGTCGGCCATTACTGCCTTGAGCATTTAGAATTAACCCAATACGACTTTGAAGGCATAATCGAAATATGCCACGAACAAGGCGTTGGACTTAGTTAGTTTAGCCGTACAGATAGAGCTTAAAACATAAAAAAAGGAAGCTAAGCTTCCTTTTTTTATGTTTGAATATGTTCTACCAAGTAGGCACTAAGCATCTCGTGGAAATAATACGAGATGATCAAGGTGCACTGACAAACCAATAGATTGACCGATAGAATGGTCATGATGGGAGGATGCAAAACAATAAACCACTTTTCCTGATGCCAAACGTACACGGTATAAAAAATGTGAGCCCCGAAACCATTTACTCACAATTTCACCGGTAAATTCACTATCGTCATCATGCAAAATATCATCAGGGCGAATAAGCAGGTCTATCTCCTGATCCGCTTTAAAACCATGCTCGGTTTTTCCTTTAATTTCACCTAGATCTGAAATAACACAAGTAGGGCCGCACACTTTAGAAGGCAATAGGTCCCCATGACCAATAAAGCTCGCCACAAAACGAGTCGCTGGTTTATGGTAAATCTGATAAGCCGTTGCGAGCTGGTGAATTTGCCCTTCGCTCATAACCGCAATTTGGTCGGCCATGGCAAATGCTTCCATTTGGTCATGGGAGACTAAGATAGCACTCATTTTTTCGGCTAATAAAATAGCTCTAACATCAGGCACCAGCTCTTCTCTTAATTTGGCGTCTAAACCTGAGAAAGGCTCATCCATTAAAAGAAGCTTGGGTTTTGGTGCAATCGCCCTCGCTAACGCAATACGTTGCTGCTGACCGCCAGACAAAGATTGGGGATATCTTGTTTCAAAACCACTTAAACCAACCAGCTCTAATAGGTGGCGGGTACGTTCTTTTCGTTCCGACTTTGACCAGCTTTGAATGCCAAATTCAATATTTTCACTAATAGTGAGATGTGGAAAAAGAGCGACATCTTGAAACACCATACCAATGTTTCTTTGCTCTGGATTCACCATCAATTCAGGTTTGGATAACGGCTTCCCATCTAATTCAATCGAGCCTGTTGATATCATCTCGAAACCAGCAATCGCCCTTAATAAGGTAGACTTACCACAGCCGCTAGGCCCTAATAAGCAGCCGATTTGACCTGCCAACAACCTAAAATCAACCCCTTGAATAATGGTATTACCATCATAGGAGACAGACACATTTTTAATGTTTAGATCAGTCAACATATGGGCAGGTGGTAATGAAGTCATATCTCTCACTTAAAGCAAACTCAAAAATTAATGTGCTGGGCCTGAGCCAATTGAACGGCTCAGCAGAATAACCGGCGCTAGGCCGACAAGTACAATCATCAAAGACGCTGGCGCGGCATCTGCCAACCTTTCATCAGAGGCAAGTTCAAACGCTCTCACTGCCAAAGTATTAAAATTGAATGGTCGTAATATGAGAGTCGCAGGCAACTCTTTTAATACATCAACAAAAACGATAAGCAAGGCGGTCAATACTGAACTCTTCATCAAGGGTATATGTATCTTACGCAATACATCCAAAGGTTTATAACCTAATGAGCGACCCGCCGCATCTAAACTAGGGGTAATTTTACCTAAACCCGCTTGGATTGACCCCAAAGACACCGCCATAAAACGCACAGTATAAGCAAATAATAGAGCAAATAGCGTTCCGGATAAAACCAGGCCTAAACGCACTTCGAACGTTTCTTTTACCCAAGCGATAATCTGATGATCTAACCAAGCAAAAGGAATGATGATACCAATCGCTATTATGGTGCCTGGCAAGGCATAACCTAAGCCTGCAACCGTTACCGAAGCCTGTACCGCTTTACGTTTATTTAAGCGACTCGCGTACGCCAAAATAAGTGCGAGCACAACAGCGATAATCGCCGCTAACGCCGCTAAATACAAAGAGTTCCAAGCCAGTTTAATAAATGAAGCATCGATGCTTTCTGCACTAAAAGCAGCCCAATATAACAACTGTATTGCGGGTACAATAAAGCCTAAAAATACAGGCAAGAAACACACGCAAAAAGCAATAATTCCCTGTTTTTTGTTGAGCTCAATTTTACGATTTGATGCTTTACGTATTCCCGATGCGTGATAACTAATACGACGCCTTGAATAACGTTCCATCAAAATCAAACAGGTCACAAATAAAAGCAATACAGACGCGAGCTGTGAGGCGGCAGCAGCATCGCCAAAACCATTAAAGGTTCGCATTATTCCTGTGGTGAAGCTGGTCACCCCAAAATATTTCACCGTACCGTAATCTGCCAGTGTTTCCATCAAGGCTAATGTCACCCCAGCAACAATCGCAGGTCTTGCTAAAGGCAGAGCCAATTTAAAAAATGACTTTGTATGGCTATAACCCAGTGAACGACTGACTTCTAAGGTATTGGCAGACTGTTCTAAAAATGCCGCACGGGACATCAAATAGACATAGGGATATAACACCAAGGAAAGCATCACAATAGCGCCCGTGATAGAACGCACTTCAAAAAACCAATACTCGCCGTAAGACAGACCAGTCGTTTCTCGAATTAAGCTCTGTACTGGACCTGCAAAATCCAACAAGCCCGTATAGGTATAAGCAATAATGTAAGCAGGTACAGCCAGCGGCAATAACAAAGCCCAGGCTAACCACTTATGCCCCGGAAAACGACAAACACTGGTCAACCAAGCCGTCGGCACACCTAACAACAAACTGCCAAGACCGACTCCCAACATAAGAATGAGTGAGCTAGAAATATAGTCTGCTAATACTGTGTCTATTAGGTGCTGCCATACGTTCGCTTGACCTGTGGCGACATTCGTCAGAATAACCATCACAGGTAAAGACAACAATAGAGCGACAGCAACAGAAATAAGCATCAACCAATTAGGTCGAAGTAAGGTCATTTTTTTGGCAAGATTCACCATCATTCCATTCTACTTAATCTACTTATTTAGATTATGATAAGGAGGCTTAAGCCTACTTCCAGCCAGCCATATCCATGATTTTAACGGCTTTAAGATTGTTGTCACCTAATTTAGTTAAGCTTATTGTATCGGCTCTAAAGTCACCAAAACTGGCTAAATTAATCGGTGGTGCAATGCCCTCAACCACAGGATACTCGTTATTAACATCGGCATACCAAGTTTGCGCTTCATCTGATAACAAGAATTCAATTAGCTTGATAGCACTGTCTTTATTAACCGATGCTGCTGTAATACCAGCACCACTCACATTCATATGAACACCACGGTCAGAAGCGGCCTGATTAGCCCAGAAAACGCCTACCTTTTCTGCTACAAGTTTATCTGTCGCATTATCGCTCTTCATCATACGACCAAAATAATAGGTGTTTGCTATTGTGATGTCACATACGCCTGTCGCCACTGCTTTTAATAGGTCGGTGTCGCCACCAAATGGTGGGCGAGCCAAATTAGACATCAAGCCTTTCACCCAACCTTGGGTAGCGTCTTCACCATTCACTTCTATCATAGAAGAAACTAAAGATTGATTGTAAATATTACCCGATGATCTCACACAGATACGGCCTTTCCATTGTTCATCTGCCAGGGCTTCATAACTAGACAGTTGCGTCACATCAACTCTGTCTTTAGCATAAAAAATCGTTCTAGAACGCTGTGACAAGCTATACCAGTAATCATCACTATCACGTAGGTGAGCAGGCACTAGCTTATCAATATTAGCGGTTTGGAATGGCTGTAATACACCCGCTTCTTTTGCTCTGTGTAAACGCCCTGCATCAACCGTAATAAAAATATCCGCTGGGCTATATTCACCTTCAACCTGTAAACGCCTTAACAAGGCATCCGCTGAGCCGGTAATTAAATTTACAGTTACCCCAGACTCTTCTTCAAAACGGTCTAGCATAGGTTTGATCAGGGCTTCTTTTCGAGCCGAGTAAACATTCACTTCTTCATCTGCAAGAACAGGCAATGCAAAGCCTGCAGCTAAAAATACAGACAGCATAGAAGTGAATTTAAAACGAGGAAGTGAAATAGAATTAAGTAAGTTATGAGCATTAAAATTTAGCATAAAAAAAGTCGCCGTATCCATCGTAGTAAAAAGTAACTAGGTAATGTTAAAGGGATTATAAATGAAATCAATTACCATTTATATTTAAACTCTTGGCTTTTCTGCTCTGCTTTTCAGTTTTTTGACGACTCCTTGATAAGGTGTAAGCCGCAATAATCGAGCAAACTGAAGACAGGGTAAAAGATACAATCCATGAAGAGAATGATGATTGGCCTGAGCATTATCATACAATCCAAATTTAAGAGATTGACCTTGATCAGAATAATGAAAGCTTTTAAAACCCCTATCCCAACATGAAAGCACCACTCCAAAATTTTTGTCCCAATGGGCCTTAGCAATAGAGTGATGTATTTGATGCTGTGCAGGTGAAATAAATATTTTCTCTAACCATTTAGGGTAGTTAATCACCACATTCGAATGGCGTAAATTAGCGCCTAACACATTAAAAATAAAGGTAAACAGGTTCACACCTAACACCATGTAGATATCTACCTGGTTAGGAAATAAGTAAAAAAACAGTGCAATTGAAAATGCTTGGCTTAAGGTCGATCGTAAGGAAAATAACACCGATTCAACCGGATGAGCCCTAAATACCGTAAAGGGATTTAGCTCAGTAGCCGAATGATGCACCTGATGAAAGGCCCACAAAAATGGCCACTTATGCATTAACCTATGTAAATAAAAACGACAAAAGTCATCCACCACAAACTGAAAGACAGTGAAACATAATACGACCAACCAGGTTGGCCAAAGATTGGCTTCAGGACGATCAGGTATCAGAAAATGCCATTGTTCAAACAGCCAAATAGCCACTAACATTTTGCCCAAC